>Ga0126342_10007256_pt1 | contig 19776 bp, 20 predicted proteins | sample Cyp1metagenome_FD_92528 | JGI IMG/M metagenome (GOLD analysis project Ga0126342, IMG submission 92528) | Coral microbial communities from Lord Howe Island, Old Settlement Bay, Australia - Cyphastrea 1 metagenome | ecosystem: Host-associated > Invertebrates > Cnidaria > Coral ... | reverse complement strand
GATAGATAGAGATAGATAGAGATAGATAGAGACAAATAGAAAGATACAGAGATATAGAGATATAGAGAAATAGGGATAAAGAGATAAAGAGATAGAAAGATAACGGTATAGAGAGATAGAGAGAGAGATAGAAAGATACACAAATAGATAGATAGATAGATCGATAGATAGATAGATAGATAGAAAGGAAGATAGATAGATAGATAGATAGACAGATAGATAAATAGATAGATAGATAGATTAGATAGATTAGATAGATAGATAGATAGATAGATAGATAGATAGATCGATAGATAGATAGATAGATCGATAGATAGATAGATAGACAGATAGATAGATAGATAGGTAGATAGATAGATAGATAGATTAGATAGATAGAAAGATAGATAGATAGACAGATAGATAGATAGAAAGATAGATGGATAGATAGATAGATATATAGATAGATAGAGAGGTAGATAGGTAGATAGGTAGATAGCTAGTTAGATAGATAGGTAGATGGATCGATGGACAGCTAGATAGACAGGTAGATAGATAGATAGATAGATTAGATAGATTAGATAGACAGAAAGAAAGAACGATAGATAGATAGATAGATAGATATAGATAGATAGATAGATAGATAGAAAGAGATAGATAGATAGATAGATAGATAGATCGATCGATCGATCGATCGATCGATAGATAGATAGATAGATTAGATAGATAGATAGATAGACAGATAGATAGATAGATAGGTAGATAGATAGATAGATAGATAGATTAGATAGATTAGATAGATAGAAAGAAAGAAAGATAGATAGATAGATGGAAAGATAGATAGATAGATAGGTAGATAGATAGGTAGGTAGGTACGTACGTACGTAAAAATAGATATGTACACAGGTGCACACACACAGACACATACATATTTATATTTATTTGTATATATATATATATCATGCAGACATGCATGTGTAAATAATTACCGAAGGAAGTTTAGAAGTCAAACTTCCGACAATATGGACAGATGAAAAGCAGAGATGGGAAGAGTCAGAGAAGAGAAGAGAAGAGAAGAAGAAAGAATATCAAAAAGAGAAAGTCTCAGGAGAAAGAAGATCCAAGTGCGCAAAACGGTGGGAAAGTCGCGAAACACTGTGTTTTTCTGATGATTTGTGGGTCCGGAGGGTCGAAAAGTAGGGTCGCAAAAGCAGCGGGTGCGGAGCCAGCTGGCCAGATGAGAGATGAAAAATTGCACGACGTTGCGGCGCGAAGCACATTTCGAAGTCAAAATGAACAAAACACACTACACGCCGTTGTGGCGCGAAGCACATTTCGAAGCTAACATTTACAAAGCACACCAGGTTCGGACCACTTTTGGAAGTTGAGATGTCGAAAAAGTGCACGCCGTTTTGGCGCGAAGCACATTTCTAAGTCAAAAGATGTCAAAAGTGTAAAACAAACTGAGGTTCGGAGCACTTTTTGACGTTCAGATGTTGTTTGGCGTGGCAGGCGCAAGGAAATTCTGCATGTTGCCAAAAGTGAGCCAAATGTGAAGGTTTGGTGGCATTTTCATCTACAACCACCACTACACCACACCACACTACATTCCACTACACTACACTCAATTACACTACACTACACTACGCTACACTACACTAATTACAACTATACTACATTTAAATTACGCTACACTACACTACACTATACTACACTACACTCCACTACACTGAATGACACTGCACGACACATACAACTACAACTGCAACTGCAACTGCAACTACACTACGTTACATTACACTACACTAATGACATTACACTACACTACGCTACATTACGCTACATTACACTACATTACGCTAACTACAACTACAACTACATAAGACTACACTACTACACTACACTACACTAATTACATTACACTACACTACACCCCACTACGCTACACTCCACTACACTACAGTACTCTGCACTCAATTACACTACACTACACTAGACCGCGCGACATTACACTACACTCCACTCACTACAACTACAGCAACAACTACAACTACAACTTCAACTACAAGACATTACATAACACCACGCGACACTACACCACAACTACAACTACAACTTCACGACACTAAGTGACACTAATTGCATCACACAACACACTACACACTACACGACACACTACACACTACACACTACACACTACACACTACACACTTTACACTTTACACTACACACTACACACTACACACTTTACACTTTACACTTTACACTGCACACTACACACTACACTATACACCACACTACACTACATTACACTACACTAAATTGCATTTCACTACGCCAAACTACACCACGCTACACCACACCACACCACACCACACTCAATTACACTACACTACACTACACTACACTACCCTACCCCACATTACATTACATTAATTACATTACACTAGACTCATTACACCACCACATGCAACTGCAACTACACTACACTACTTACACTACACCACAGCTACAACTCCACTACACTACACTACAACTACAACTACAGCTGCACTACACCACACTACATCCAGCAGTTGTGGGTGAGGTGACCGACCAGGTGACCACGGCAACCATTGCAACCATTAAAAAAAAAACGCAGCTCCAACCGCCTTTCGGTCCATCAGTGGATTCGCTCTGCCATCCGTGATTCACAACAACCGATCTCTCGTATAGGTGTCCTATTTTTGAAACTTCCGCCACCGCCGTGTGCGGTACTACTGGTACAACATCTGGGACTGTCACATGTCCCACCTTTGACTAAATCTGACAGAGGGACCTGCGCATGTTAAGTGCTTCAAGTGTCCACATCAGTGCAAACATGAAGATGGAGGGATATTTTATTGGGTCATTCCTCAGCAAAACCACCTCATTTCATGGACGTTCACGGATTTGCTTAAGCCCGGCCCCAAAGAGAAAACGCGACTTATCTCCAGCTCTTTCCGCACACATGGTGGGCTAAGCCCATGCGGAATGACATACAAATCATATCATAAAGCAAACAATCACCAACCAATACTTCTGAGCAGGGTAACATTCCCCACGCATCAATGTTGATCCATGAACAGCCACCATCCCATGTCTCAACACGTCTCAACATCTCCCAGCCCAGCGGCAGGTAGTGTCTGGTGATCCGTGTCAGGCGGTCCTCCCAAATAATCCCCCGGGAGCTTCCTCAGTCATGATGCAGTCAACACGTTTCCGCTCTCAAGAATATTCATCAGCATTGATAAGCCAGTTGCAATTATATACTGCAGTAAGTGGGGAGTCAACCCGAAGTATGACAGTAAATTGGGGATTGTACAGTAATCCCAAATCAGACTGAAATAGCTTGACCACCTTTGGGGTCCACCAGCAAAAAGGTCTGCTTTTATGGCATTTTTAGCAGCCACAAAGCAACCCTCAATGATGATCATTTCAGTGGCCCTGCAGACATAGATAGCACCTGGCAAGGTGCTGCCCCCCAGTCATAAACTGCTTAAGCCTCATTAACAAGTGCAATATATCTTGCATAAGTTTGCTAAGTGCACTGAGTTCAACATCCATAATTCACGAAAAAAATACAGTAAGCCTATTGACACTGATCAGTTAGATTCTAAAACCCATGCACGCTAGTGATAGATCTACTAGAAACATCCAGAAACCATAGAAACCACCTAGTTTTTATCACCTTAGTGATTTAGCTCGCTCGCTGGGGCACCACCTTTGCCCGGTGCAAGTTTAGGCAACACATGGCAACAGGAAACATGGCGATGAAGAGAATCGTGGGAATCCTTGATGGTTCTGGGGTGCTGTTCCATGTCATGGAGTAATGTGGAATGATGTGATATACTGTAAGATAAGGATCGCATGGATCCAACTCGGGCGAGGTCACATTTTGCATCTTTGACGACAACACAACAGGGGGGCAAATACCCACCAACAGCAGTATCAACCAAAGGTCAAACGAACAACGTGGTTGATGAATCTAAGGGTGTGCCGTTCGTTTTGGGACTTGGCTTATATTGTTGGGAGCTGAAAAGGCACTGACTGAGTCTCAGTGGTAGGAGTCACTGAAACTATTGGCTATCACAGTCCAGAAACCTGGAAAACCTCATTGGTCGTTCCTTGGGCCATACGTCTCCTGTTTTCCGGTAATGACATGTGGCAGCGGAATACCATCCATTTATAGCCACGTTTGACTGCCGGGGGATTGGAGGATCAACCGCTAGTCGCACAGCGCGAGTTTCGTTTGGGATACATGGTGAAGAATTGCAGTGCCATATCCGCTAGAAAAATCCCATCGACACCTGAGCTGCGCATAGGGAGGGAGCTTGGAACCAGGGAACACTTGCGACGTCTTGCGACGTCTTGCGCGCTGTAGGTTCACCAAAAATGTCAGATGATACAAAGGTGATCCCCCCGAATAGTAAGGGTTTATAGGCGGGCTTAGTGGCCACCAACAAGGATGGTTCATCTATCATAGTTGCTTCAGGCGCTTCTTTGGCATCTTTTGCGATTCGGGTGGGGGTCAAAATGGAAGCCCTATGGGACCAGAGACTTTAGTATATGCTTAGTATTACCATCGCATGATCAATGGGAATTTCAAGATCCTAAAGTGGAGGTATTGTACCATATAAGACCATATTTTGGGGGGATATTCCCTTACATAGGCCTTACATAGGCCTTACATAGGCCTTATATATGGTAGGTACCTCCAATCAATCGGTTCCTGGAATGGCCGCCATTGACATGATGACCATGGGGCACCATGGTAAATGCAGCCGCAGCTGCAAAGGCTCAGGATCAGCAAACTATCCAGGCGGATTGGAAAAAGGCCCACCTGCCACAGCCAAGCATAACATCACCTCCCGTCAGTGTAAAAGACAGTGACACTCTACATGGGTACCATCTGGTAAACTAATATAGCTTTGAAAAATCATCATTTTAAATATGTAAGTCAACTATAAACGGTGATGTTCAATGGTTATGTTAACCAAAGAATGTATATATATATGTGTATTTAAAAAAACAAAAACGTGTTTTTTGAGATTTTGATACGCTGTGCATGCAAACATTAATACGTATACATATAGGTATACATATGTATATATATATATATATATATATTACATAGCTATATATGTAAATATGCAAATTATATGTGCACATATATATATATATATATTCATACGCGTTTGTATTATATATATATGCACCATTTGTGCATACATTTCCACTACTGTTTTCGAATAGTAATGTGCAAACACACACATATATATATATATGATGTTTATATGAAAAATGTGAACGCAGAACATGACACAAAAGTGCATAACTACATAGCATTGCAAAACACGACGTAGCATATCACAAATCATGCTGTATCAAATATATTTAACTACACCATCTTACATTATGCGTGCGAAACATATGAATATGAAACATGTAAGATGTATATCAACGGATTGGTTTAAAGGAAAGCCCCACAGGAAACCATGGATTTTCCAATGCAATTCCTGGAAAGGTTCGCCTGGATCGGAGTCACGAATGCTACGAAGACCATCGCTGCGAAAGTGAGAAACTGCCAGTAGGTGGCATACCTCCGGAGATTGCCATGGTGAATTTCTCCGGTTTGATGTCAATGATATCAACCATATTCAACCATATGTCCAAATATGTCCAAATGATATCAAATGATGCTGTGTGAATGGTGTCAACCCGAAAGTTACGAGCACTGTCAGAATCAATCCATTTCAATGGATGAAGATAGACACAGCAACAAGGCTGGAAGGATTTTGGAAGAAGTGTAAAACTCAAAACAAGAGCAGCAATTAGTCACAGTAATGACATTACCTTGGAGAAAACCGTGCTTCAGTTCATGTGCCGTTTACTTCTAGAATTGCAGTGCAATCATGTCCGGTTGAAAACAAAAGGGCCCAGATTGGCATGTGATTTGCCATAAAGTTTACATATTTCTAGCTTTCAGTTGGTCAATGGCGACCCGTGGGATTACCTCTTGGGTTGATCAAGCAAGGGGGAAAAGGACATCATGATAGGGAGGCAAATCAACACCAATTGATTTCATTTATCTTTTAAACCGTGGACTACATATCCAAATATTTGGTATCATTTTATATATATATATGCTATTTTCTATCTATATATCTTCAAATCATGCCCCTGGAATGCTTAAAAACAAGCCAGGTAAAATCAACACAGCTGCCGTTGATCGGGTGTGCTGGAGATGAACCTTGTCAAAAAAAACAAAAACATGAAGTGGAGCGCCCCATTACCTACTATTTACAATCAAGAATATTTAATATAGTTTAATAGTATATATTATAATTATAACTTATAACATATTAATTACATATATCATATATATAATATACTATGCATACACATCTCACATGACTATATCTGTCCACACTGTATACAAAACAACTGAAGAGTTCATCAACCATCATCAACCATCATTTCTGAAAGTCGTGGGTCGCCAAGCTGCTTGCTGCTCTCTGGGTTGATCACCTCAGCCGAGTTTCACAGCACACCCTAAGGCTATGGGGATTTCATCGAAACATGTTCGAAAGTCCATGTTTTTTTGTTGGGCGTGAAAATAGATGTACATATATGTAAATAGTGCTCGAAAAAACTGAGATCACCACTGTGCCGTCATTTGCTTGGCAAAAAAAAACATGAAAAACTATGCTTAATTAATTTCACATACAATTTTTTGTGGTGGGAAATGATGATTTTGGCAGGCTGGTAGGATCATCTCGAGTGGGAAATGAAACATGGCAAGAAAACCAATTGGTATTTTCCATGGAGTTACCATGGAAATCCTAATTTTAGCTATGGAACATCACCATGTGTACCAGGATTTCCCCTCACTGGGCCATGGCTTCCAGTTGCCAGGCCCGCCGGGCCACGTACCAAGGTTTCTTCCATTGGAAATGCCTCGTCTTCTCTTCACGCATGGCTATCAGTGTGAGGCGCCTGGGGAATGGGACCCGGAAACCCCACTGTTCATTGAAGGAGGTACCATTTTGATAGCAGCACTGAATAATCATTGGAGGATATCTGTTCGAAAGAAACCAGTGATCAGTAATTAGTGTTTTGAACAATCTGAAACCATTGTTCTTTGAATTCGGACATGCTGATCTTTGTTAGAGCATGTTAGAGCTAGCCAATTTTTATATTTTTTCTGTTTACCAACAGAAAGGTCAAATGATGGTTTTTACTGGGTTTTACTGAACTTGCTATATGCCTGTATGCAGTCCATATTCTGTGGATACACAATGCTTTCTCGCAACGCAATTCCCTTGGTATCATGTCGGGGGGTGCTTGGATCCATGGGAATAGAACCCGCAATAGAACACCCCACAGGCTGGTATAATCATGACGGAAACCGTCCTTCCTAACACAGGACCACAGGGCCTAAGATCCCACCTCTGCTGGTCGATGTTCATGGCCACTTGACCTGCCTCGGTTGTGCTGTCAGCTGTGGATGTCATTAAAGTTTGGTAGGGATGCACCTAAAACAAAATGATGGAAAATGGAACAGGGTAGTTTGATGATGTATTTCTCCGTCATTTCTAGGTTTGTAACCGTGTAACCGACTTTTCGGAATCTTGCGGGGTTGCCTTGGGGAAGGTTACGGACCTCTGAGATGACCACCGGAACGACTCGAAATGACCATGTGTGCTTGTATGTTTGCGTGATTGTGTGCATCAATGTGAAAAATATATATTTATTGATAATATTTAAACATGTATATGCATGTATTCAAATTTCAACATATATATATATATACACATATGTATGTGCGTACGTAAGTAGGTATCTATGTGTGTGTACGTGTGTATGTATGAATATGTATGTATGTATGTATGTATGTATGTATGTATGTATGTAAGTATGTATGTATGTATGTATGTACGTACGTATGTATGCATGCATGCATTCATGCATGGATGTGTGCATGTATGTATGTATGTATGTATGTATGTATTTATGTTTGTATCTATCTATTTATCTATCTATCTAGAAGTGAGTTGTTGTGAGTTGTGATGCATGGATGGCAGAGGAAATCCACTGATGGACCGAACGGTGGTTGGAGTTGTGCTTTTTGGAATGGTTGCAGCGCATGGTCACCTCAACCACAACTGTTGAACGTAGCGTGGTGAAGTGTAGTGCAAAATACCTGCAGTTGTAGTTTTAGTTGTAGTTGTATTGTGGTGTAGTTGTAGCTATAGCTGTTGTAGTTGTAATCTTGTAGATGTACTTGTAGCTGTAGCAGTTGTAGTTGTAGTAGTTGTAGTTGTAGTTGTAGCCGTAGTTGTAGTATAGTGGTAGCAGAGTTGTATATAATGAGTTGTAGTTGTGGTTGTGGTTGTAGTTCTTGTGTAGTGTAGCGAAGTGTAGTGTTGTGTAGTGGTAGTGAAGTGGTAGCGCAGTGGCACTGTAGTGGTAGTGTAATGTGGCGAAGTGGAGTGTAGTGCAGTGTAGTGTAGTGGAGTGTAGTGGAGTGGTAGCGCAGTGGCACTGTAGTGGTAGTGTAATGTGGTGAAGTGGAGTGTAGTGCAGTGTAGTGGAGTGTAGTGGAGTGGAGTGTAGTGGAGTTGTAGCTGTAGCTGTAGTTGTAGTTGTAGCTTTAATTGTAGCGCAGTGGAGTCTAGTGGAGTGGAGCGTGGTGTTGTGGAATTGTAGTTGCAGTTGTAGGTGCAGATGTGGGCGTAGTGGTACTGTAGAGGTATATAGTGTAGTGGTAGTGTACCGGTAGTGTAGTGGAGGTGTAGTTGTAGTTGTAGTTGTAGTTGGCTGTGGTTATTGCTGTTGTAGTTCTGGCTGTAGTTGCTGTAGTTGCCGTAGCTGCGGTAGTTGCTGTAGCTGCTGTAGTTGCTGTAGCTGCTGCTGCTGCTGCTGTTGCTGCTGTTGCTGCTGCTGTTGCTGCTGTTGCCGCTGCTGCTACCGCTGCCGCTGCCGCCAGCAGCAGCAGGAGGAGTAGTAGCAGTAGTAGCAGTAGCGGTAGTAGTAGTAGCAGTAGTAGCAGTAGCAGTAGCAGTAGCAGTAGCAGTAGCAGTAGGAGTAGGAGTAGGAGTAGTAGTAGTAGTAGTAGTAGTAGTACTAGTAGTACTAGTAGTACTAGTAGTACTAGTAGTAGAAGCGGTGGTAGTGGTAGCGGAAGTGGTAGTGGTTGTTGTTGCTGTTGTTGTTGTTGTTATTGCTGTTGCTGTTGCTGTTGTTGTTGTTGCTGCTGTTGTTGTTGTTGTTGCTGTTGTTGTTGTTGCTGTTGTTGGCATGTAGTGTGGTGTGGTTGAACATCCAAAAGTGGTCCGAACGTGGTGTGCTTTGCACATTTTGACTTTGAAATGTGCTTCGCGGCACAACAGCGTGCACTTTTTGAACATCTCAACCTCCAAAAGTGGCCCAGACCATCAGTTTTGAACACTGTTGACTTCGAAATGTGCTTCGCGCCACATCACCGTGCACGTTTTTGACCTCTCAACTTCCAAAAGTGCTCCGACACCGCGGTGTTTTGTATATTTTGATTTCCACATGCGCTTCGTGCAACAACGCCGTGCGCTTTTTCAACATCTCAACGTCCGAAAGTGCTCAAAACCTGAGGTGCTTTGTGCATGTTTACTTCGACATGTGCCTCGCGCAACAACGGCATGCACTTTTTCGACATCTCAACTTCCAAAACTGCTCCGAGGATGTGGCTTCTAGCATTTTGACTTGACCATGTGCTTGGCTCCACAACAGCGTGCAATTTTTCATCCCTCATCTCCCCAGATGGCTCCTGCACCCGCCGCTTTAGCGACCACAAACATCAAACACAATGTTTCGCGACTTTTCTACATTTTCGTGCGCATGCATCTTCTTTCTTCTGATTCTTTCTCTTCTCTGATCTTTCTTTTTCTCTTCGCTTCCCTGACTCTTTCCACCTCTGCTTTTCCATCTGTCCATATTGTCTGAAGTTTGAATTTGACTTCAAAGCTTCCTTCGATAACCACTTCACGGGATATCACCTATTTCTCAGAGGCAATTTGTTGCACCCATCGTCTTGGGGGGAAATTAGTCGCATTCATACTTGCCAATGCTTGCACCAATCCGTCTCAACATCTTCATCGGTCACCAGTTTAGTAGTTGGCAGTACCTACGTGGGTACGCACCTAACTACGTATGTAGGTATGTAGGTATGTAGGTATGTAGGTATGTAGCTATGTAGCTATGTAGCTATGTAGGTATGCAGGTATGTAGGTATGTAGGTATCAATGTACGAAGATATGTCGGTATGCAGGTATGATACCCTCAACTACTACCTAGGGACCCTGAAGCTTCATTTTAGACCCCCAACCCCCCTGGTCTAAAATAAATGTCCTGAGTCCTTAGTAATCACCTTGGCCTTTTTGGAAAAATCTACTTAACCATCCTCGACCTTTTGGGGGTTCCAAACTTTTGGGTCTAAAGTGAAGTTCTCGGCGCTTACATATGGAGCTACCAAGATACAACATATGAATACGTATGAACAAGTTTGGAATATATAGGGTATGAGATAAGAGATTTGACAAGCACATGTTACAATATGAAGCCAAAGGCAAAAAAAACAGCAGAACAAATGGGGGTTGTTCAAACATATGGCTTTGGCATGTTTTGGCATGGAAGGGCAATATCATTTGAGACTCTCCCCCTGATATTTTCTCAACTTGGTGTGAGTGCCTCATGAAATTTATGAGAAGATTAGGGTCTCTGAAACTTTATGTCAGCTGAGGGCCATTTAGATTTTATGTTAGTATATATTATATTTTTGGTACCACTGTGCGCTTCCATTTTGGAAGCACTGTGCATTGGCTGAAAAAGTATCAAATTCGAAATGTTCCATAGGGGGTTCCCAAGCTCCAGGGGTCTAATTCGGTTTTCTTGCCGCCTAGGTGGTGGAAATTCTTGACATTGAAACGGCAATATCATTTCAGACCCTTCCCCTAAAAACTTTATATAATTGGTTCAACTATGCTTTGGGGAAAGTTGACACATCGGTTGAAATTGGTTCCAAAAAAATGCCGGCTATTGAAGGTGCACCCCATCCAGACTCTGGTTGATAATTTCGTGCTAAATGAACACAAACACAAAAGTCAAGGCCACTCACACATGTACAAATTAAATCTACATAATCAGCAACTACATGCAACATACACATATAATCAAATATCTGATGCCCATAAGTACAATTGACAATGATATGCATAGCAAGTCAAGGGGTCTAAAATGATGGTCTAAAATGATACCCTCCACCAAAGTAGACCCTTTGATGGCTGGTCCCCGGGCCCAAGCATTCTAGACCCTGAGTACTTGAGGGTATCAGGTATGTAGGTATGTAGGTATGTAGGCATGTATGTATGTAGGGAGGTATGTATGTACGTATGAATTTGTGTAATTGCGTGTCATTGCGTGTAATTGTGTGCGCGTTTTTTTGGTGTAATTGTGTGCAATTGCATGTCATTGTACGCACTTGTATGTAAACGCATGTTTTCGAATAGTTTACGCAATTTCATGCAATTGCCCGAAAAAAAAGGTATGTATGTTGTATGAACGTATGATCAATGAACTTTGTGAAAAACATGTCTCTGGATGTCTCTGGTTTGACTTCAACAAAAACCGCCAAGAAAAACGGAAAAATCTCCCATCCCGTCCGCTCCTCATAGACGTTCACGCGGTTCGCCTCGGTCCATGTGGAAGAGCACTGTAGCTGCTGGAAGCTGTCCGCCGGCGTTAGCCGCTCTCCTGGCACTGAATCGTAAGACAGCCTATACGGAAGGCTGGTTGATCGGCCGCTATTAAATGTATGCATATCATATATATATATATATATATTATATACCTGGACAGTCCTTGAACCGCATAATTTTCGATCTTTGTGGATTTTCAGGTGCGGGCTTAAACATCACTTTTGGGCTAAGAGTGATAGATTCAATGACACAGTTTTGGTGTCAAAAAGTTGGTCTTTCGCGTCTTTTCTGCGTCATTTTGCGTCATATTTTTGGTCCTTCCAAATTTGATTGACAGAGGGCAAAATCAGCATTTGTTCGATTTTTGGTCGCTCACTACTTCTCAGTTCAACCAAAAAAAATGCAGTTTTTGGATGCTTTGTTTATCTATTTATCTATTTACACTTTATGTATGTGCGTGTAAATAAATATATATATATATACAGATATAGATATACATATATGTGTGTTTGCATCTGATCAAACGACTATATTATCCAAAATTTTGGCTGCTTCAGCATGGGCCACACCGATCCGCAGGTTGTCAAAATCAAAAAAACAAAAAGGAGTGTTTCCTAAAATTGGCTGCATGTAAGAACCAGGTTATTATTAACCCATTTAATTTGAAAGGAAACTTGGGGCCTGCCACGACTCAGGAAAACCTCAGCACGACTTGGGAAATTTAAACCTCTCGCATCCCAGTTTCGGATGAAATCCCCAAGCTGGGCTTGAAAATAAGCAACTTCCAAATTTGGTGGTTTTATTTTTATTTTTTAAACTCAACTATAGTGAACAATAACTGGTGGTAAAGTCCCAAGGTTTTTTTTCTCAGTGAAAACAATGCCATTTGGAGCCAGGGTGTGCACCATTGGACCCACCAGTCCCTGTCCAGCTGTCCTTCGACCTCGCGGATTTCGAGAGTTTGCCCGGAGTCAAAATGCAACATCTTCCTCGAAAGCGAGGCGCAAACAAGGAAAAATAAAAGGGGTTGTGATACTTATGTGAATAGTTGTCCATTTAATTTAATATACATATTATGTAATCATCTATATATTTCTATCTTTGTCTACCTACATAGCTAAATCTAAATCTAGCTATATGCATCTAGAGTTTTGAAAAAATGCATATATCAATCTAAATCTAACTATATCTACCTGTACCTATGTATGTTTGTATATCTGAAAAAAACTATCTATCTCTATCTCTAACGACCTATCTGCCTATCAATCAATCTATCTATCTATCTATCTAACTATCTATCTATCTATCTAATCTAAGCTAGTCTAATCTAATCTAATCAAATCTAATCCATCTATCTATTTATCTATCTATCTATCTATCTATCTATCTGTTTATCCATCTATCTATCTCTCTACCTATCTGTCTATCTAACCTAAGCTAATCTAATCTAATCCATCTATCTAACTATCCATCTATCTATCCAACTATCTATCTATCTATCTAATCTAAGCTAGTCTAATCTAATCTAATCAAATCTGATCCATCTATCTATTTATCTATCTATCTATCTATATCTCTATCTCTCTATCTCTCTATCTCTCTATCTCTCTATATCTCTATCTATCTATCTATCTATCTATCTATCTATCTATCTATATCTCTATCTCTCTATCTCTCTATCTCTCTATCTCTCTTTCTCTCTATCTATCTATCTATCTATTTATCTATCTATCTATCTATCTATCTAATCTATCTATCTATCGTATCTATCTTATCTACCTTATCTATCTTATCTATCTTATCTATATTATCTATCTTATCTATCTTATCTATCTTTTTAACTTATCTATCATATCTACATTAATTATCTTATCTATCTTATCTATCTAATCTAACCTAATCTAATCGAATCTAATCTATCTACCTACCTACCTATCTATCTAGCTATCGATCTATCTATCTATCTATCTATCTATCCTATCGTTCTTTCCTATCTACCCTATCGATCCTATCTTTCCAATCAATCTATTTATCTATCTTATCTTATCTTACCTAATCTAATCTTATCGGTGGATCTATCTATCTATCTATCTATCTATCTACGTATATCTAGATATGTCTATCTCTCTGTCTATCTATTTCTATACTATATTTATCTATCTATCTATCTACCTACCTTCCTATTAATCTTTCTATCTTCATCAATGTGTATACTCATCGATCTATCTCTATCTACCTATATGGATCTCTATCTCTATCTATCTCTATCTCCATCTCATCTCCATCTATATATCTTGTTGCCGGCGAGAATTCACTTCGATAAATCCCCAACTTTCATATTCTAACTGCCAGTCCCAGCTAGTACAAAACCACAACCTATTTATTTTCATCTATCCCTGTATACCCCTGTGAATATAAACATGTCTCTGCCTATCCTTATCTATCTCTATCCGTCTTGATCTATCTATATCTAGCTATACCTATGTATTACTATCTATATTTAAAATCATTTATCTATATGTATCTGAAGTTCAGAAGCTATCTATACCCATGCAAATCTAGCTATATCCATAGATTGCTCTATCTATCTATCGGTCGATCTATCTATATGCTATCTATCTATCAATATATGTTTCTATGTACACATGTTCTATGTATAAAGATACTTATGAATATATATATATATATACAATGTATATATATAATGTGGGATGCCGATTAGTATGAGGATGCACTATTGTGACAAGTTTTCCCAAAATAATTCTGAATCTGTGGAATTGATTGGGCGGTCCACTATAGTGTCAAGGCTTTGTTTTTTGAATTATCCAGTTTTTTGAAAACATTTTCCATGTTTTCAGGTTTTGAAGCTTTTTTCAGCAACTTTACTTTCTATTTTTTAACATTTTTGAAATTAATTAATTCATTAACTAATTCATTCTGTAATTAATTGATGCATATGTGTTTGTCGTGGTGGTCCTCTATTGTGTCCAGCTGTTGTCTGAAGAAGCATTTTTTTTAAGGTTGTGACCCATCAGCAATATATAGGATGCCTTATTAAAACCCCATTGAAAAAAAAGCATCTAAACAATTTTGCAAGAGTAGCATGTTTGTTGTGGGGGTCCTCTATTGTGTCCAGCTGTTGCCTGAGGTGACAAATTGTCAAGCATTCCTTTTACCTTTTCCTTTGCTAAAGTTTTTTCTTTTACTTTCTTAGTTCCATTCTTTTGGAATTCTCAGACATGTATAATTTCCCAAAATATATGATGCCTTATTAAAACCACCACCACCCCAAACAAAAAACAAAAAAAAACAACCATCAAACATTTTTTCAAGGGGGTAATCCATGAGCAACATTGATCCTCAATAGTATGTTTGTAGTGAGGGCTCTCTATTGTGTTCAGCTTGTTTTTGATGCGTTTTTTTTTTCCAAAATCCTTCTCTCCTTTCCTTTCCCTTTCCTTTGCTAAAGTTTTTCTCGTTTTACTTTCTTAATTCCATTCTTTTGGAATTATCAAAATGTCTAATTTCTGAAAATATAGGATGCCTTATTTAAAAAAACATCAAAAAACATCACCCACACATTTTTTCAAGGGGGTAATCCATGAGCAACATTGATCCTCAATAGTATGTTTGCTGGGGGTTCTCTATTGTGTCCAGCTTGTTTTTGATGCGTTTTTTTTTCCCCAAAATCCTTCTCTCCTTTCCTTTCCCTTTCCTTTGCTATTTTTTTTTCTCTTTTTACTTTCTTAGCTCCATTCTTTTGGATTTCTCAAAATGTCTAATTTTCCAAAATATAGGAGGTCTTATGAAAACACCATTAAAAAACAACACTCAAACATGTTTTCATGGCGGTAGCCTATGAGCAACCCTGATCTTCAACAGTATGTTTGTTGTGGGGTCCTTTATTGTGTCCAGCTTTTTTTGTTTTTTTACAAAATCAGTTTCTCCTTTCCCTTGCTATAGCTTATATCTCTTACTTAGTTCAATTCTCCTGGCATCCTCTCCTTGGTTTCTATGGTGTTTCTATGGGATTTTTAAAACAATTTCTATATATGGGAATTGGATATAATTTCTATGGTGTCTCTATGAAATTCTATGGATTTCTATTGTGTTTCTAAAGGTGTGTCTATGGTAGCTCTATGGGATTCCTATGGGGTTTCAAAAAGATGTCTATGGGATTTCCTTTGGATTCCTATGGGGTTTCTGTGGTATTTCTATCATATTTCTATGGGATTTCTTTGGGATGTCCATGAAATATATTTCTTTTGGGTTTCTATGATATGTCTATGATGTGACTATCGGGTTAAAAAATAAAAAAAACTATGGGAATTCTATAGGGTGTCCATGAAGTTTCTTTTGAATTTCTATGGTGGTTCTGTGATATGTCTATGGGGATTCTAGTGGATTCCTGTGGGATTTCCATGGTATTTCTATGATACTTCTTTGGGACTACTATTGGATCTATTGGATTTCTATGGGGTGTCGATGGCATTTCTATGGGGTTCCTATGGGGTTTCAAAAGGATGTCTATGGAATTTCCATTGGATCCCTATGTGATTTCCATGATGTTTCTATGATATTTCTAGAAGATTTCTATGGGATGTCTGAAGGGATGCTATGGGAATTCTATGGTGTTCTCATGGGAATTCTCTGTGGTTTCTATGCTATGTCCATGTTATTTCTATGATCTTTCTATGGGATTTCTGTGGGATTTTCATGATATTTCTATGATATTTCTATGGGATTACTATGGGATGTCAATTGAAAGTAAGTTGAAATCAATTGAAAATAAAGTCAAACTAAATTGAAACCAATTGAAAATCAATTGAAAGTAAGTTGACATCAACTGAATTTCAATTGAACAAAAATTGAAATCAATTGCAAGTAAGTCGAAACCAATTGAAAATTATTTGAACGTAAATTGAAAATAAAACTAAATCTATTGAAAGTAAATTGAAACCAGTTGAAAGTAATTAAATTGAAATCAAGTAAAAGTACATTGAAATCAGTTGAAAGTAAATTGAAATCAATCGAAATAAATCAAATGAAAGATATTGAAAGTAAATTGAAATCAGTTGAAAGTAATTAAATTGAAGCCAATTGAAATCAAATTGAAAGTAAATTGAAATCAATTGATACCATTTTATTGAGGACCTTGCACTTTACAAAAAAAACGCCCTCAAGTGGATCCAAAAATTGTTGGAGGGGCGGGCCGACGCTAATCAGCATCCAACATTATCAAAGTATCCATATCTGAATATCCAAGAATCTATATATATATATATATATATATAATTTTCTATGTAAAAAATCTATACAACTAAATATCTGTATCATTAAATCATTGTATCATTTCAGTGTATATCTATATATATCTATATCTATCTCGCTAGCTATTCACATGTGTGTACGTCGTGTGAACCTTTGTCTTTACTTGCTGGAGATATGTTGTTATCTTTAATTGAACTTTTTTCAGCGTATGATTGCAAATGCATATGCACGCGTTCTTGTGATATATCATGGAACATTCATGTGCATATACCCCACCGGGAATATTTCAGAAGAAATTGATTATCCTGTGACGAACTGCCGTCATCTCTTTCTCTGTGGTATGGCATATTTAGCAGCGCTTACCCAACAAAAAACTTGTCGAATGCAGGTGAATGTACCATACATGCAGCAAATGGGTCCCACTGGTATTCCGACAAGGTGGCTTGTTTATAAACACAATCAGTCCGCTCCGCCTAAAACTACCCATTAAGCTTGGTTTACTTCATGTTTGAGGGGCCGTACAAGCGGTAGTCAACAGTAAAGGGTGGGGTTGATTGTACCTTCAGCGCTGAAACAGCCTGGTTTCGGCTTGCTCTCGGGTTTGCTGCTGGGCCTGCAAACATGTCGCGTGGCTGTCTTCCCCAATTGGCGAAGTGAAACCAGGGTTTTGAGACCACCGATCGGCTAAGTTCAAACTTGTTCTATACAATGTTTTCATCGTTTCATATTTTTGATTCATTATTGAAACGCTGTTTGCATGCGTTTGCAGCATGCTGGGCTGGGTAGTCGTGTACACACCAAACAAAAATTGAAATAATCATCATGCTGAACTGCATCATTTAAAATACATGTTTTGCATGTGTATATATATATATATGTAATATAAATTAATTTACGTACACGCACATGCATATATATATATATTAATATATATATATAGGTACAAATATATCATGACATTCTTTCAGAATAGTAACGATTACCAGTTATAATCCGATTATATTTATAATGATTTTTTGGTCAAACATATCACAAATGGGCCTGTCGTCCGCGGCCGAACCCGCCGCCGCAGTGGTCGCGACGTCGTGTTCACACAGCTCAAGCTGCACCGGCGTGGACGACTCCGGCCAGTCCGTTTCCAAACCTCAGGGGCCAACAGATGGGGTTGAAACCACTGCTAGAACCTCAGGCACACAAAATGACACAAACAAAATGATATGCAAAACCCAGCAAAACCCTTGGTTTCGCAAGGAAGTTTCGGAAGGAAATCCTCTACAACTGCTGGATTTTGCATACCTACGCGCCTATCGTGTTTCATTGTAAGGTATAGTTTTTTTGTCTTAAATTGTTTTTTTCAGCGGTGTGGATCTAGCCAGGTTCCAAATGATGCAGCTGCCTGGGGCAGCTGAAGGGATTTGTCGGGATCCCAGGCCATACTGATCCCTTAATTATGACCTTTATGAACCACCAAAAACGAGCTATGGTTGCATCTAAACCTGTCCTCCATCAAAATGGCGAGCAAAACGTGACATATGCATCCTTAGCAATAGCTGAAACATAGAATGTACGGAGGTTCCTAAAACGGGGTAGCCCCAATTCATCTAGTAGGATTTTCCATTATACACCCCTGTTTTAGGAAACCCTACTTAATCCAAAGGAATACGAAATCTTCAATGACCCAGTGGCTTTTCAGCGCCGTGGATTGCCGATCCAGCTCCGCAATCAGTTGCTGAAGAATCTCCCGAAGCCGATCCTGGGGAAGACTACGCCGAGGGGATATGGCATGAAATATATGCCCAAGTCAAGTCATCCATATGAATATGTATATATAATATATATAATTAAAATTAATTAAATAAATATATATATATATATATAATTATACGTATTTACATGATGATGCATGTATATCCCCAAGTCATCGGACTTTTTAATAGAGGAAATTTGAAAATGTTTCGTACCAGTAGTACCGCACAAGGCGGTGGCGGAAGACTCTAAAATAAAAAACTATAAGAGAGGTGAGTTGTTGTGATGCACGGATGGCAGACCGAACCGAGATCGAAAGGTGGTGGGGGCTCTGAGTTATCTATTTGTCTACTTGACTATCTGTCTTTCTATCTTTCTATCTATCTACCTATCTATCTATCTAACTATCTGTCTATCTATCTATCTATCTGTCTATCTATCCATCCATCCATCTATCCGTCTGTGTGCTGTTCTACCTATCTATCTATCTATCTGTCTGTCTGTCTATCTATCGATCTATCTGTCTGTCTGTCTGTCTATCTATCGATCTATCTCTCTATCTGTCCTTCTATCCATCAATCCATCCATCCATCCATCTAGCTGTCTACTTGCCTGCCTATCTGTCTATCTTTTTTATGTTTGTATCTTTCTATCTACCTATCCATCTATCTTTCTATCTATCTATCTACCTATCTTTGTGTCTATCTCGCTAGCTAACTGTGTGTCTACCTGTCCATGTGTCTTTCTGTCTCACTATCTATCTATCTCTCCATCTGACTATCTGACTATCTATCTCTGTCTATCTGTCTATTTCTTTCTATCTGTCTATCTATCTACCTTCCTATCTTACAGGAAGCATTTGTGCAAGACTTCCATCAAAAGTGGAAGTTGACACGTCCAAAACGAAATTTCCCTATCGGTAATTGGTGGGGGGGGGTGGGACCCTGGTTTAATTTCTTTAATTAAACGGGGTCCCCTGCAGTATGGTTTTTTCCAAAATTTTTCAGTCAAACATAACCTCCGTTTATTT
>Ga0126342_10007255_pt1 | contig 19776 bp, 16 predicted proteins | sample Cyp1metagenome_FD_92528 | JGI IMG/M metagenome (GOLD analysis project Ga0126342, IMG submission 92528) | Coral microbial communities from Lord Howe Island, Old Settlement Bay, Australia - Cyphastrea 1 metagenome | ecosystem: Host-associated > Invertebrates > Cnidaria > Coral ... | reverse complement strand
GTATGGGTATGGGTATGGGTATGCGTATGTGTATGTGTATGTGTATGTGTGTGTATGCGTATGCGTATGCGTATGCGTATGCGTATGCGTATGTGTATGTGTATGTGTATGTGTATGTGCGTGCGTGCGTGGGTGCCGTGCGTGTGTGCGTGTGTGCGTGCATGCATGTGCATGCATGTGCATGCATGTGCATGCATGTGCATGCATGTATGTATACTGTATATGTGTGTGTGTGCGCGTGTGTGCGTGTGTGTCACACGCATGGTATTTGCATAAACGATGGAATATTCCACAAGATTATATAAAAGGCAGGACTGACAAGACTGCCGAATCTGCCTGGCATGGTTCAACACGCAATTTCAGATTGCTAACACCTGCACAAAGCTCACAAACGGGGACGCTGTAACACCATGCTATGGATTCGGTGCCTTTCTCTGCTGGTCTCGTGCTCAAGGACCAACTGAGGCATTGAAGGCACCTGCCAATGACTCACAGCATGAAAGCAAAGCTTTTGAAGGGATAGCCATGGCGAGGAGTTGCAGGTCCATTGGGATTGCCAAAAATGCTGGTTGTGGTACGGCTTGTAAGCACTTTGCGGGCCCTAGGAAATCCAGAAATGAATCGCGAATTTTTTTGTGCAAACACTTCCGTCAATGCGGCTACTTTCTCGCATGTTCTCGCTCATCACTTCCAGGACACCCCTGCAAGGCCTAAACTCTGAATCTGAACATGGATCAGCTACATTTATCAGGCAGTCCAGGATCTCTGGCCACAGTCAGATGCGTGCCACAAAGATGTTTCGCAACACAACCAGCCCACAAACCAGCACAGTGTCCATCCCTGTCCCACATCACAGGTTTCTGCACGCCTGAGCATACTCGGACCAGCCGGCACCTGGGCTCAGAGACCTGGCGGAGCGACCATGGAGGAATGGGGATTAACAGCTTCTTTTCCGCTCAGAGACTGTAAACGTCATCAAAGGTCCAAAGGCCCCAACGACTTCGGGCTGGAGAGCTCACCGGTGGCTTTGACCTTGGTGGCAGGGCCTTGCACCGTGTGCTATTTACACGTCGCTTGTCCAAATGAAGACAGCAGGAAAGTACAAGATAGCTTGTCAAAGCTGTATCAGGAGGCTTAGGGCGATTAGCAATATCAATGTATACCATCTACATCCATCTACATCCATCTACATCCATCTACATCCATCTACATCCATCTACATCCACCTACATCCATCTACATCCATCTATGCCTGAGATGCACCATGACGAGGCGCAGTAGCCAGTCGCTGACGCATTTGGCGCACTTCCTCCTTGGCGTTGATCAACTCCACTTGCAGTTGCCAAGCCTTCGCAACTGCGCGCCATGTTTGCTGATTTTCCTTGTGGCAGACGTGATAAATCTATATCTCCAATCTGTGTCCAACTCAGGGCCATGGCCTCCTGCAGTTTGTTTTGATCAACACCTCCGAGCGCAGTCTCTCTCTCTCTCTCTCTCCCTCTCTCTGTCTCTACCTTTGTGTATTGCAAAAAAAGTGCGTTGCCTTTTGCTGGGGCATCTCGGGGATACATGGGGATACCAAACCACAGCGTTGATCACTTGGAAGCGTCCTTCACATCTCGGATCTAAGCCTCAGACCCTCGGTCCCCCCAACATAGCCATCGTCACTCTTGGCATCAACCTCCATGAGACAAGACTATCAAGGCTTAATCATGGTGAGAACAGTTGCAAATTTGTACAACTTGAATCAACTTGCAACCCAAGGATTCCTTGGGACCAGATCTTGAAGTCTCACAATTTCTGGGCCAACTGCTTCGGAACTGCAGGCACTCCCTACCTTGCCCCGCCTCTTGAGATGCCAGCGCGGCTTCTTGTTCCAAGCGCCCCAACACCTGGCACTTTCTGGCACTTTCTGGCACTTTGGCATCAACCTGAAACCGCATGGTCCATCATCAGTCTGAGAACCACAATACCATGTGGTTTTGGAAGCTGCCGACTTGGACCTGGCTCAATAATGAGGCATGTCCGGATCCAGCACATTGCTCGTTTTCGGTGCCAAACCATCCAATCTTGGCAGAAAGCCTTGATGATGTTCAGTGATTTTTGTTGTTTTCCAATTTTCCCTGGTTTCCACTGTTTCTTTTTCCACGTGAAAATCATCAGTTGTGCCTCCCGAATCTCCATGCAGCTCTTCACCAGCTGTGCCTCTTCTCGGTTGCGAAGCTGGAGCTCCGCCTGCCAGGGTTGGGCCACCTTCTTTTTTCAACGGTTTTAATGAACTCAATGTTTAAGCGAAAAATGTTGGTAAATCAATAATAAACCGTACATATCTTGATGGTTTATACCACGTGTGAATTGTGCGCCACGCAATTGAGCATACATCATTTCACCTTTTTACCATTTTGCTCCTTCATTCGCTGCTAGGGAATCCCCATGGGCTTTGAGCCTTGGCACCGCGATACGCGGCCCATTGTGGAAAAGGCGGTGCTACTTTGAGAACTTGCACTTCGTGAGGCCTGGTGACATCTGAATCAACATTGGTAGCGGAGCCCCAGCCGGGGCGACCTACCTTGGACAAGTCCAACTACCTCCCCTTCAACCTGAACTTTGACACCAACGAGCCCAACACTACATCCAACCTACATCATTTCCGAGATTTTCACCTGGTGAGCATTGCTTGGTCTTCTTGCCCCTCTGGCCGATCATCGTCGAGCTCTACGGGCGCTACGCTCTACTTCTTAAAGAATGACTTCAGCGGCTGCTACAACTCCGATGAATGGCGTGGACTTTGTGAAGGATACCTACATCCCGATCTTCACCAACAAGCCGGGCGACTACAAAGAATGGCGACAACGCATCCTCCTCTACAAGCGCAAAAGCGACCTGAAGAAGAAGCAGAAGGAGGCGACCATCAACCTGATGACATCCCTCAGTGGCATCGCTTGGAAGCAGATTGAGGGGATCGCTGAGAAGGCTGCCGAAGCAGATGATGGTTTCATGATGATCCTCACCGAGTTGGACAAGACCTTCAAGTACGACGACCAGGTCGAGACGCCCAGAGCCTTCGAGCGCTTCTTCTTTGGACTTCATCAACGAGAAGGACAAACCATGATCAACTACGCGGCTGACCACCGTGAAGCTCTGGCCGAAGATGGAAAGCATGGCATCAGCATAGCAGACAAAGTTGCTGGATGGCTACTTCTACGACCAGCTGGACTCTCCACTGGGCAGAAGCAAATGGTCCAAGGACGTGCATCTGCGTTCACCCAGACCTCAGTTGTGGAAACCCTCTACTTCCTGTTCGGCCAAGACTACAAGGGACGTGCCAGCGACAACAAAAGCTGGGAATCTGGTAAGGGCTACGGTGCTTCCAGATGGTCCCGCAACCAGAACTACATGGTGGAGGACGCCTACAAGATGGATGATGATGAATGGCCTGAAGAGCCTGAGGACGATACGTCCACCTGGGAACAATGGGATGATGAAGCCTATGAGATGGACGAGAACTACGAAGATGGTTACTACACCTGAGGAGCACGACCTTGACGACGAGCACTAGGCTGAAGCTGAACAACAGTATGAGGAGATCTATGCGACCTACCTGGACGCCCGTCGCCAGATGGCGAACATGAAAGCCAGCCGTGGCTTTTACCCTGTTGTGGCATTGGCTGACAACAGCTCCTTGCCGAGCTCTCCAAGCAGCCAAGGGCCACGACAGCCGAAGTCAAAGGGCAAGGGCAAGTCAAAGAAGGGACGCAAAGGACCTTCTACCTGGCAATCCAAAGGTCGACAAATACAAGCACGAGGTCAAGCGGCCTCCAAGTGCCTACGCTGTGGCCAAACTGGCCATTGGGCAGCCAACTGCCCGCAGGGATCTACAAGATCAAGCCCGACTTCAAAGAGCACAAATGCATCCCCATCGCACTCTCCCAGCAAGAAGGCCAAGACCGACGGCAGTGCCATGATGGTGCGCGACATGGCAAAACAACATGCTGATGGCCTTCCTCACCTGTGCAGTTCTGGATGGTATGGAATACAAGATGGTGGTGCAAGCTCTGTCGTCGTGGGTCACGAGACGCTCATGCGCATCATGGACCACATGACCCCACGCGGACTCTCTGTGGATCGCTACCTCTTCATGGCGACCGACAAGATGTTTGGATTTGGTGGTGACACCTCCAGACGTGCTGACTGGAGCGTGCGCCTGCCCGTCTACATCGGTGGCAACTGCGGCTACATGGAGTGCTTTGTGATTGAGGGTGCTACACCCCTGCTGGTTGGTAGGCCGATCTTGCAGGCCTTGAAAATCAACATGAACTGCCAGGACAACCAGATGACTGTGGCTGGTGGACCTTGGATTGACGTCCCCATTGGCGAGAAGGGCGAGTATTTACTTCGCCTTGATGATGGAGTTGAACTTGACCCACAAGGAGAACATGTTTCCTTCGACTACATCACTGACGAGACCCTCGCCGCGATGGATAACTATGAGGACCTCGACAACTATGTCAACATCCATGAGTACCTGGCCACGACCCAAAGACCACCTCCTGAAGTTGCACTTCAAGCTGTCGAGATCAAGGAGGAGAAAACGACTCAGGATGAGCCTTCTTCTGATCCACCCGACGAGGATCCACCAGCAGCGAGACGACCCATCACTGACCGGCTCATGAAGACCCTCCACATGAACTTCAACCAGTTCAACAAGAAGCGGAAGCGCAAAGCCTCTTTAGAACAAGCACTCATGGTGCACCAGAAGAACAAGAAGATTTTCTGGGAAGTCTCCAGCGGCAGTGGCAACTTGGCCACAACTATGGAGGCTGAAGGCTGGGAAGTCATGTGCTTTGACCTTCAGCATGGATGGAACTTTGAAGTTGCGCTACATCGCCATGAATTCCTTCAACTTCAAGAACAAGTTTGCCCAGAATTGTATGGCTGGCCCCACCGTGCACAGCCTGGTCATCCCTGCAGAACCTGAATGTGTACACTCCTGAACGTCAAGAAGCTTTGGACGCTGGGAGTACCAGGAGGTGACCCATCTACGAATGTGCGAACGTGCATACCAACGCCAACAGCGAGAAGGCCGACATGCAGGCCTTGAACAACCCAAGAATGCCCTGTCCTGGAAGACGAAGACTTTGGAAAGCCTTGAAGGCCATGATGCTGTCTTCGGCCAATGCCAATTTGGCCGCACTCTCCCCGACGAGAACTTCCAGGACCAGTACATCAAAAACAACAAGACTGAGATGTACCGACCAGGAAATGGCCATGGACTTGAGCCGACAATGCCCTGGCGGACACTACCAGCTGCCCATCGAAGGTACTTCTCCTGGAATTGGCTCACGAGCTGAAGCTGCTGGAGAGTACCAGCCTGTGATGTGCTACTACTTCTGCCAGGCCATCGAGAAGATCTTCGAGTACAAGGGCAACAAGGACTACTTCTTTGCGGCCGAGCCGATCAACGAGGAGGACAACACACCTCCCAACCTTGCAGAGCTTGAAGAAGCACCAGCAGCTCCACGACCAGGAGTCCTCAAAAGACTTCATGATGAAGATTGGCGACATGCCCAGCGAACTGTGATGCGGCTGCACCGCAACCTGGGCCACCCAAACAAGAAGGAGCTGGTGCGACTGTTACAGTCCAAGAATGCCTCAGCAGCCCTGATTGAAGCAGCTCAACAACATGAATGTGCCCTCTGTGACATGCACAGCCGGCCAACTGGAGTTCCTGTTTCCTCTATGCCAAAGAGCGGCTGCTTCAACCAGCGTGTGCAAGCTGACGCGCTGTGGATCTCAGTTCCTGGACAGCGACACCAACAACCTGTCCTGATGATGTCTGATTGCACCACAAGGTTGATCGCAGCACGACACCTTCGAGCTGGCAAGAAGTCTGAGGAGTTCATCAAGCAGATTGAAAGAGCTTGGACCCGAAACTTTGGTCCTATGCAAGTACTACAAGTTGATGAACACCGTGCTTGGTCCTCAGACGAAATGCGAGAATGGTGCACTCAGCAGGGCATCCAACTGGTGATCTCTCCAGGCCAAAGCCACACCAGAATGGCAATCTTGGAACGGCGACATCAAGTGACACGCCGTGCTGTCTCCATCTTCCTGCAGGCCAACCCGACGGTTGCCTCTGACCCTGAAGGGCTTGTGACAGCCCTCAACTATGTGGTGCCCCAGATCAACAGAACGCCAAATGTTTGTGGATTCAGTCCGATTCAGTGGACATTGGGCTACACTCCTCACATCCCTGGACTTTTGATGGAGGAGCCGACTGGCAACAATCCAGCCCACTTAGATCCCTCAGCCAGGTTTATGGAAAAGTTGAGATTCCAACAAAAAGCTGCCAAAGCAACTGCTGAAGCTGATGGCGACCGACGTCTTCGACGTGCTTTGCTGCGCAAGTTCATGAGCAAGCAAACGCTTCTTGGACCTGGAGATCTATGGTACTACTGGCGTGATGCACCAGCTGGATCAGCGGCCAAACTCCGATGGAGAGGACCAGCTACGGTCATCATGAGGGAGCCTGGACCCAGCGGCCCAAACACTGATGTCTATTGGATTGGTCATGGAACCGTTCTACTTCGAGCAGCTCCTGAACACCTCAAGCCTGCCCAAGCTGCTGAAGACATGACCGAAGCTGCCAAAGACCCGCTGGACACTGCCAAGCAAGCCTTGCAGAACATCCGCAACAGAGGCGTCACCAACTACGTGGGCCTGGGCAAGACCAACAAGTGGCGCCGAGAAGAAGTGGAATCAGATGAAGAAGAAGGTGAAGATGACAGAGATGTTGGCCATGTGACAGTCAACAACTTGCCTCCTGACTATTGGCAAGCAAGTGATGATGGCCGTACATGGACACGCGTCCATATCACTCCAAGAAGGAAGCTCTACGTGCCAGTGCCCTCAGCTGATCTTCCTCTACATCTCTTCAAAGCTGAACGAGTCACCAACATCAGGAGAGGACCACCCAATCCTGAACGACTTAGAATCACTGATGAATGGCAAACCCCCCAAGGTGACCGTGAACTTCACAACCTTTGGACTGGAACAACCACCTTCTTCATCGACGATGAGCGCCTGGTCATGACGAGGGGTACGAGCCTACCACTCCGATGGACTCTGACGAAGAACAAGGCCCTGATGAGCTTGAACCACATGATGATGATGCCCCAACAAGTGGCAATGGAGCACCCAACACCACTGATGATACGAGATCAAGCAGTGTCTCCATGCCCCCACCTGCTGGTCCCCCTGGACTTTTGGCACATACAGCAGACCAAGCTCCACTACCACAAGAAGTACCAGTTCCAACAGCGCCTATGAGCCTGGAACCTGAACCTTTGGAAGAACCGGGAGTACAGGCATCAACTACGGCGTCCGAGTTCCCTGTGCCCCCACAACAACAGTTTTTCAGGCCCACCAAGCCGGAAACTTTTGCTGAACAACGAGCCCGAGTTGCCAGGCAGGAGACACTTCTCCTGAAGCCACCTGAAGGCTATGCTCCACAACGGAATGTACCAGCAGAACGGCCTACTCCTTACTCAGAGGGACCCCTGGCCGAGAACGAGAGAGTGGACTTTGTCTTGGACGTGGACTTTCTGGCCAGACCTCTCTTCCTGCTGGCTGGACTTTTGAAGATGGGTTCCTACAACTTGGAGAAGTTCAAGATGAGTGCCGACTTCAGGGCACATCATAAGGTACCACTACCTCGCCAGGAACAAGGAGTTCAAGCCAACTGCGGACAACTGTCCCATTCCTTTGGAGTACCTGAGCAACCAGCGCTACACCAAGCTCACCTGCGGCAAGCTGGTCAGAGACAAATGGACTAGAACTCAGCCATGCCGTCAAGTGACAGGCCACTTTTGGACTGGCTAAACAAACTTCAAGATCCAAACCTGCTGGTGCAAAGCGGCCAAGAACAAGTTCAACGACCAGACCTTTGGAGCCGAGTCCATCTACCTGCAGGAGGACAAATCCCATGCACCTCTGAGCAAGCGCTACATGTCCCTCGCTGATCGACTTGCCTTCACCGAGGCCAAGCAGAAAGAATTGGCATCCTTCTTTGAGAATGATATGGAATGATGCTTGGACTTTCTTGACAGCGAGGAGAACATCAAGCCTGGCAGAGTACTTCGAGCCAAGTTCATTTTGAACTGGAAACGCAATGATGATGGCACACCAAGAGCCAAAGCCCGTTTGATTTGTCAGGGACACCAAGGCCCAGATGCTCTCAATGGATCTTTAGCAACTGCCTCTCCTACTTTGACAAGACTCTCACGTGGCATGATCCTGAGTATCACCTCCTTACTGGGTTTCTTTCCCTTCGCCTCTGACATTTCAACAGCGTTTTGCAAGGCAAGAAGTATGACCCCAGTTCAGAGCGAGAGCTATGGATTCGACTTCCAACAGATGCGGATGGACTACTTGGACTTCCTCCTGGACATGGCCGTGTGATGAAGCTGACAAAGCCTATGTACGGCCTGGTTGTTGCCCCCAACGCATGGTTCGATGAAGCTATGGGTCGAATCTTGGCTATGGGTGAAGGCGCCATAGTCCAACACCCTTTGGACTCATGCCTGTTTTTGGCATTTGATCGAGCTCTACGACCTGAAGAAGTTGACGATGATCCACCGCGCTTGCTGGCCATTTTCGGCATCCACGTTGATGACTTGCTTGGATGCTGCAACGAGCAAGACCCTGCAACCAAGAAGCTGATGGACAAGCTGCGTGGAATCTTTTGTTTCCGCGAATGGCACTCTGGAGCTGAACGAGATGAACTCTCGCACTGTGGCGCGAAGATCACCAAGATCGACAACTTTCACTGGAAGATTCACCACAGCGAGTACTTCAAGAAGCAGAAGCCAATCAGCATCCAGAAGGATCGTCTACAATCCCCACTACCAGTCACCAATGGTGAAAGAACAGCCCTATGCGCTCTACTTGGAGCTTTGCAATGGCCGAGCACCCAAACTGCTCCCTGGTTACAAGCTGCCGTTAGCCTGCTGGCTGGCAATGTCACCAATGCTACAACAACTACGTTGCAAGAGGCCAACAAGGTCTTGAGGTATGCCAAGGAGAACAATGATGTTGGTTTGGAATATAGGCCCTTGCGCGCCTCCAAAGATGACATCACGTTTATAGCCTTCTCCGATGCAAGCTTTGCCTGCAGATCTGACGTGTCAAGTCAGGGTGGCTACCTTGTTGCCATGGTGGACAAGACGGTGGCGAAAGGAGCGCAGGGCAATTACAATGTTTTGGATTGGAGATCCTGGAAACTTGCAAGGGTGTCCCGCAGCACCTTAGCTGCTGAAAGCCAAGCCGCGTCCGAAGCAGCTGACTCTTTGTTGTTCACCACAACCTTTTGGAAATTGATCTGGCGACCATGGTTACCGCTGGACAACCCGAACACCCCAAAGATGAAGGAGGAGCCCCATTTGATTGTGGATGCGAAGGCCCTGTACGACCTCCTCTCAATACCTGAATTTCAGGCGAACAGTGGCTCCGACAAGCGCACAACAATAGAAGTACTTGTCACCCGAGACAAGTTAGCTTGTTCCGGCTCCACTACCAGATGGGCCTCCAGCGAGCAACAATACGTTGATGGCCTCACCAAACAAAGCGCTGCACAACTTTTGGCTGACCGTTTCCGGTCCCACATGGTGAAGTTGAAAAGTGATACAACTTTCAAAGCTGCAAAGAAGAAAAGCCCGCAAGAGCGAAAGCGCACAGCCGAGATGTTTGCCGTGAAGCGCCCTGGAAGAGCGATGATGGCGATGTTCGCTGTGTGCTTGAATGCCTGCACCGCTGCCATGAAGACCTCGGAACCACCTTCAACTACCAACTATCACTACATCGACCTCAACCTGGACATAACTGTGCTGCTCTTTACCGCGATTCTGGCCTTTGTCATGGGCAACTTCCTGATGTATGGCATCAAGCCTATGTCATGGACGTTCTGGCGACCCTCCTTGGACGGCTTAGTTGAAGAGGAAAACCTCAAAGAGGCGAGTATGCCACCTGGGCGGTCGATTGGAGTTGAGACCGAGCTCCATATGGCCCACATCATGGACGTGGCCGACCGCATCAGGGAGGTGAACAGAATGGATGAACCATGTGGAGCGAGACATCCACGACATGGAGATCGAGAACTGCCGCCTGGAGATCCCACCCTTTCCCCTTCGTCAGAGCGGGGGAGGTGCCATGCTGAGAAAATGGCTGCGGCCAGTGCGTCTGAAAGTCGTCTGTTTGCCGTTTCTTGATAAGAGAAGGATGGCCACCATGAGAACATGTAGGCGGCAAAGGTCCAATGTGCCATCCAGCTGAGTCAAATTCAGGGGGACCCACCAATCCCAAACAATCCAAAGCCTGGATGTTAGAGAGCAGTCTTGTCGGTTTAAGGCGATTAACCTGGAACTGCATTGAAAAAAAGCAACAGTGATCCATGATGGCTGTTTCAGCAAATTGTCCATTTCAGGAAGTTGCCAAATTGAGGCAGGAAAAACTTTGCGACCTTTGGCATCCCAAGCAGCGCCGAGGTCCTCTGGGTGCTCCCAGATGCTTTTAACATGAGGGCACCATGGGTCGTTGCAGACGAGACTGCAAATGGTGAAACAAACATCCACAAGCAAGTTTCCCAGGAGGGCTTGTTCAAAAAACTTGCCGTCTGCCCATGGGAAACCTCGAGGCCACAGTCGGTTTCGTACCGGACAGGGACCCCAAGAGTTGCTGTGCGGTGCACGGCTCCATGTGTTACATGGAGGCGACATGAAAATCGCGTCGAATTCTTGTGCCTGAATCCGACTTATCACCGTTTGGACGACCTGCGGATTCGACAAGTCCTGGGACTCAGAACGTAAGATGTCCCATTCCTCAACATATAGCTCGCACTCTGCTTGATCGCACGATTTTTGGAGGCTTGCCTTGAGACTGGCCTTGCGATCAGGTCCTGCATGCAAATACAGGACGGCCAGTCTGCCCCGTTTTTGTCATGGTTCCGGGGGGCTTGAAGCCCCACCTTTGCCTCCCGATGGGTGGCTCTTCTTCGATTCCCCTGCATGCATGTGAAGCGGATGCGTGCCGAAGCATGCTTGGCACACATGCAGGCGACCGCAAGATCCATCGCAACGCTCCCATTGGGAGTTGTAGGCATAACAAATCTGCCTTCCTTCCGGAGTGACGGAGTAAACTCCGCCCTTGCCCTTGCCTTTGGGCCTTTTTCCTTTCTTGCCTTTCTGTGAGAAAGCTGAGCTGATCAGAAATCATCGACGAGGTCTACGAGAGATCACCCAGAATCCTGTCTTCTTCACTCGAAGCGGAAGGGTTTGGCACAAGGAGGTTCACAGACCATAGTATCCAATCAAGGGGATACTGCACTTTATGCGCTCACTTTCTAGGACGTGAAGTGCCTGCTGGTGAGTTTGATGGTGAACCTCTTCCTGACTGAGGGAGCTTAACATTTTCCGTTTACTTTAATTTTTCACCTCACACCCTTTTACCGGTGTGAATTGTGTGCCACACAATTCAACATACATCATTTCACCTTTTTACCATTTTGCTCCTTTGGGGCCCAATTGCCCATTTCAGAGAGCATTCACTGATACGCGGCCCATTGTGGAAAAGGCCGTGCTACTTTGAGAACTTGCACTTCGTGAGGAAAGGACCGATTCTGGTGATATCTGAATCAACACCATGCATTTATGGAAATTTTGGGGATGGTTTGCGATTGCTTTGCTAACATTCTACATGGGCAAGGTAAAGTAAAACCATGTTTTGATTAGTGGTTGTTATTGGTTCTTTGACCCATTATCATTATATAGACCTCTGTTCGTTAGTGATTGTAGAATTGTAGAAGATGATTATACTTTTGTACTATCTGGTCTATACAATGGTGATGCAGCAGTGGTTGTACCCCTGATATCCCGTGATTGTGGGCTGACCCATGTTCCTGCTTGATTTTCGGAAAGCCGTTCAATCGTTGAAACATACATGTTCAAACCGCTTCAATGGATCTTGAAAATCTAGAAGGACAAGCCGTGGCGATTTGGGCAACATCAGCAGTTCATCTTTGGACGTCTAGAGATTTTTTAGGGGATCCCTGTAAACGTGTGTGAACAGTCTAAAGTTTGAACGTAGTTGGCCCGGCTCCACCGCCTGCAGCTGACCTCAGAAGAGACGTGGACAAACCAGGGCCAATCCTAGATTAAATACCCTGCCAGCCCTGCCAAACAATAAAGAATGTAGCTGCCTAGTATGGATACGAATGTACATATTATGGATGCACGCGTATGCATGCACGCATGCATGTATGCACACATGTCCAATTTATGTATGGATCTATCTGTCTATCTGTCTACAATCTGTCTGTCTGTCGGTCGGTCTGTCTGTCTGTCTGTCTATTTTGTCCATCTCCTGTCTATCTGTTTACCTCTCTATGAATCTATCTCTCTGTGTCTCTGTGTATCTGTCTGTCTACAAGTCTATTTGAAAATCTGTCTGTCTGTCTGTCTATCTATTTGTCTATCTATCCATTCATCTATGTATCCTATCTATCCTATCCATCCTATCCATCTAATCTATCCTATCTCTCCTATATATCTCTCTTATCTCTTTGTCTCTCCTGTCTCTCTTATCTCCCCTATCCATCGGAGTTATCCTATCCAACCTATCTATCTGATCTTTCCGACTTATCATATCCTATCTATCCTGTCTATCCTATCTATCCTATCTACCCTAGCTATCCTATCTATCCTATCCATCAAATCCATTCAAATCCTATCTATCCTATCCTACAGTATCGCATCCTTCCCTATCCTATCCTTCCCTATCCTATCCTATCCTATCCTATCCTATCTATCCATCTATCCATCTAATCTACCTTTTTATCTTTCCATCCATCCATCCATTCATCCATCCACCCATCTGTCCATCTCTGTGTGTGTGCGCCCCTATATGTAGCACATGATCAAAGTACCAATGAAACTACCGATCCAAGGTTTTCCCAGTAACGAGTGTGTGTAAGTGCTGAAGGGTATCTTTGCTCGCTGTGAAGCTCCATCTCACGCTTCTCGGCACACCTAAAAAAACGTCAGAGCGCCACAGGATGCATCTTTTTTGCTATCCCCATCACACAGGAAATGTATGTTCCCATTGCATTGTAAAGAAAGCCAGGGGCACCTGAACTCTTCCTTAGGTCCTTCTGCAAGCCTTCGTTCTTCAAAAGCCCTCAGCGCAGAGCACATGCTAATTCGTGAAGCCCAAAGCCCAGCTTGCGGAATAGCACTCGCGCTCAACACATCGTTTGAAATGATGTTAATCGCATTGAAGCCGAAGCATAGCAGCTGCAGCACTTTGAAATGCGACTATCCTCCCACTGTCGGAAAATGCAACGAGCCGACATAAAATGCAGTCTATCGCAAGCAACCAAAAAGAATCAGGTTTCAATCGAGACCCACGCTGCTCGCGTTCCAAGCGCAGGGAACTAACCTTCGAAGTCATTCACATTCATTCACTTGCATCATCTTGCATCCCACCTTTCATGGTGTTGCATGACGGGAAGTACATATGCACCTTGCTTAATTCTTTGGTCTTTGCGCCAAACAAATCTGCTGATGTGAAACATCAACTTCCACCCACCTTGCTTTCAAGCTCGGTAATGCTTTGCTGCAGTGATTCCACTTCTGCGGCCTTTCGCATAAGGTCCACATATATACCTTTCCCTCGTTCATTTCCACAGGATGGCACAACTGCAAATGAGGAATAAAACCTCCAGTTCAAACCGCTGTCCTGTCACTCTGATGCAAAGAATTAAAACTAAAGGGTCTATATGATGATGTATGATCTCAAGAATTAAAACAGGAGTGAATTCTTTGTAACTCTTGTTTTAACTCTTTGTCCTTTTCCTCTTCACTTGTGATTGGGAAAATTGTTGACTTTCGGCAAACGATCACTCATCCAGCCTCTCTCTCCTGATGAAGCTTGGCCTGCCAAGCTTTTGCCTGGTCTTCCTGCGGGGATTCTGCGCTATGGGGAGGAAGATGGAGGAAGAGAAGCAAGATGAAGTCAGGAACTTTTCTCTGGCTCATACTAGACTATATCTCAATACTAAATCAATCTAAATCTGACTCCTGCCTACTATATTTGATATCCTGACCCGTCAAATTTCTCAAACACTGCAACTTTTGTCCTCTGCTTTTGCCAGGGCTGCGCGCAGCTTTTGACAGGCTGAGTGGGCCTCTGGGCTGCAATCTCCCAGTCATGCATGACAAGACTCCAAAATATGGATAAAACATGAATAAATGGTTAAAGCATCGAAGTCTCCCGGGTTGTTGTCCTTCTCTTCCAATCTGCAACAAATTCTTGTCCGAAAAAACCTGTCAACCTCCTCTGCTATAGTTTATAGTTCTCAGTTTGTGAAAGTATGTCTCAGTCAGCAACACTCTGTTCTTCTGCTGCTGCATGTACAACTTCGGCCGACACCTGCGGCCATCGGAGTCAAATCCAACTACCTTGCGGCTTCCACCTGCCAACATTTTGGATGATATCCCAGGTGTTGGACTCCCATGGATATGGCTCCAGATATCTCAAAATCATTCACCTCCATTTTGGAATGTTTTACGCTGTTTCCATCCCAGAAAAAAAACTATAATATACAAAATGACCCATTTACTGTATCCCATTTGACGTATGTCTGCAAAAGGCTAATACTCAGAAGTCACAAGTCCTAAGAAACTGCTCTAAGCACAAGCCACAACTGCCACAGGGAGCTGGCTGCCTTAGAAGCACCCACTGCCGCCAAGACACAGCAGCTTCCTCAGCCTCCAAGCGTTGGAGGCGCTGAAGCACCGTCTCCTGCGGAGCCTCCGCTGCCATAGCAGCCGATGGCCAAGCCGCAATCGGCCATTTGCGTGTTCCGTAATGACCCACATAGCCGGAGAAAATGGTCATGTTTCATAGCTAAATCATCGACAACTGGGTCATTTTCCATCGCTATGTTCAAATACAAGAGGCTATTTACTCATTGAAATGTGAGTCTTGGGAGTGTATGCAGTTGGGACAGAAAATTTGCGGACATGATACCAGTATGATATTAAACATGAATCCTAATATTGTGAATCAGGACTTCAGCTGATTCGTTGCTCAACCACGCCTGCTGCTGACGGAATGCCTCAACATTGACACAGCAGCGTTGACATCACACTTGATTTTCAATAAATCCTTCCCTACAGGCCCACACATCAAGGGAGAGAAAAAGTGGGTCGGTTGCGTCAAATGCTGAGACTTGAAGGGAGATGTGAGCGGAGAAGTCAAGAACTTGTGAGTGTCCTCATCGCAAAAGAACAAGGTCACAGTCATTGCATTTCAGGTTGCACTTACAGCAATGTGGAGAAGCTATGATGTGCTACTGCGACGCTGAGACCTTGACTCTGAAAACTCGCATTGGAAGAGTCGCACAAGGCACGTGACCCACTGCATTCTGATGTGCTTTGAGAGTAATTTGACTGAGCTGGTGAAGCGAAAAACGGCATGAAATGGGAAAGTCATTATATGGTATACATTATATGGTACTAATATGCATTAATATTAAATGAGAAGGAAACGCCCACTTGATCCCACTTGCATCGTCACTGCTTGAAAACCTGGTGACGCCCTCACGGGCAAAGCGCAACACGTTGAGAGGCGGGAAGTGGCAAATCATCCGGAGCCAAACTGCCTCAAGAGCTGCCTGATAGAATCATCAAAAATCGAACTGAATTTTGTAAATGCCTTAAATCTCGAAAATCTGCAGTGTCATGCCATGTCATGCCCGGTCCTCGCGAAACCCCAAGTCCGAACTTGCTTTGCGCCCGAGTTGTCGGTATTCAGACACAATTCTTTCGGCTGAGGCTCTTTGGCCCAGGAAGATTTCAAAAGAGCGAGAGCGGAGTTTGAACCTGCTCCGAAATGAAGTCGCACTTGACACATGTCTTTGCGAGAGTTGTGTACATTCATGATTCTTTCATGTCTATTCTCGTCTATTCACATCATGTCAACGTTGAATCATCGAAATCAAAGGTAAATTCCTCCAGGTCAGTGTCTTCCATGCTTCGAGAAGCGGGGCAGAAAAACCAGAGAAACCTGCCTTTGGCTGAACATCCGTCCGGCAGCAGTGTGTAACTTTGCATCGACATGGCATGCATAAAGGCTAGCAAAATAACATAGACAAACCCTTCCCCCTCCGAAAGAAAGTAGCCACCTTGATGAGCAGAGTAGACTTGTATCGCTATGCCCACCGCAACTGCCAGGACAACACCCAGATCAGCCAGATTTGGTGAACACAAGTTGCATCGGAAGTGCGGCTTGCGCAGCACGTAGTGCAAGCACATCCGAGCACGCTGCTGCCGGAACAGCAAGGGACTCTCCTCTTTGAGACGGGAATATTCCTCGCCGATGACACCAATGAAAATGTTCAAAATCACCACTGTGAAGACCGTCACAGCCAAATACAGCAAGGCTGCCTCTAGTGGATCCGTATTGGGTTCGCCGGGCAGCCCTGCAGTGATGAGAGTGACGAAGCTGTTGTAGACTGAGAGGTCCAAAGAACCTCCTTGGAGGGAGAAGAAAGCATGGCTCCAAGCCCCGAAGGCAACGCCTCGATTCAGATCTGATCAGCTTGCCACAACTGAAGAGGTATATCTGTGGTTAACGAATAGAATGGAATTGATGGAGCAAATTTTCAAGACGGCAACCAATCTAAAGTCAGGAAATAAGGAATTCAGTTGAAGGTCCCCCTACACTACAAACGATCCACACCCACAATTCTACAGCCCGACCTGAGATGTACAGCACGGGGCCCAATCCTTTGAGCAGCCGCGTGAATGGTTGCAGTTCACGGCCAATGGGCTCACAACAGCTGGCTACCCGCAGCAGACGCACCCAGCATAGCAGGATGGTGACAACCAGTACAGGACGAAAGGTGGGGTCCCACCAAAGATAGGATGGGACAAATGCTCCCAACCAATCCAGGAAGTTGTCCATGCTGAAGTACTGCCAAGGCTCGCCAATAGCTGCCCAACCGCAGAATTCCAAGAATTCCCAGAGCACGTCCACCACACCCTCTGCTGCCAGGAAACGTACAGCAATCGATGCAATTTGAGGCAAATCATCCCCCGGTTCTAGGTGTCGCATGGACCAACTGTGGAGACAAAGTAGAGCCAATGCCCACAGACTCATCACGGATCGCACCAAGGGAATCTTGCCCGCATGGTGCTCAAACACATGAACTATCATATTTGCGATGGTGGGATTTTCAAAAACCTTCATGTCAGTTTCTTGCGCTGCCAACGATGAGAAGACTTGTGGTGTCATGATGTCAGGAATGAGACAGACCTGGATCTTAGCCTCCAAGGTCTCTCCGCCCTTGTATTTCAGCCAGTCATGCCAAGGAGGTCCGCGATGCCGGACGAAATCATAGGCCCATTCGTTGTCCTCCTCCAGAAATGTGAGAACTTCTGCATCCTTTCGGCCACGATTCACCAAATTCCACACCATCTGCGGAACGTCCCTGGGTTCGAAGCTTATCTCCGCTGGCAAGGGATAGTCGCTGTGAGATGCCGGGGTCACCGTGGAAGCATCCAGGATGCTCAACGCTGCATCTGGGGAACGTCTCAGTAAATTGGCCACATCGAAGCTGGTGATCTGAGCATCATCCACCACCTGTGTGTGTCAGGTAATCTAAACCCACGTCACCCATCCTGCAAATTGACTGCCAATCATACACGACTCATTCAGATTCGGGTTGAACACTAAAGGAATCCTAAATCCTGCCTTCCTCAGCATCCCGAGGTTGTCTAAACGCTTCAGAAAGAGCGGCACCGCTCTTGGCGAGTCTTCCATGAAAATTCTCAAGGATAGCACCGAAGCATCTGCGCATAGAATGAGTTCCCTCAACGTCATCTTCATCCCTTGGATGCCAAGACGCAAAGGAGCCGTCACTGCGCTCTGGGAGTCTGCCCACTGCGGTTCACTGCTCTTGTCATCCGTCTTTTCCATCCAAGAACGAATTAAGCAAACCAGTGACGGCTTTCCCATAACGAAGGCCAAGTGGAGAGGGTGCTTCCCATCGCAAGTTCGTCCCAACTGCACCTTTGGAAGTAGGAATTTGATCACATGGTCCTCTCCACCCCTGCCTTCAGCAATGATGGCAGCGTGCAAGACATCGTAGAAAGGTCGACCATTTCGAGTCACAAAGGCAGCCAGTGAAGCGCCGTGCGCCAACAGTTCCTTCACGACGTCCAAGTGCCCCCGTGAGGCAGCTAAGTGGATGGCCTGGCCACTGCCCTCCTCATTGGCTGAAACTTGATAGGTGAAACGGGACTCCACCAAGGTGGGATCCGCTTTCAACAGCTTCACGACCTTCTCCTTGTTGCCTTCGAACGTGGCGAAATGGAGGTCATTGCCAAAGCACTCCCGGAGGTTCCAATAAAAAACAATCAAGTTCTCTTTAGGATGACCCAGACTCAGCAGCGGCTCGGAGGCCATCAGGATCATTCAGGATCCATCAGGTCAGGTTGAGTGCATTGACCCATCCGTGGAATCCGTGGAATCCGTGAAGCTTGAGAGGAGGATACGTCGTTTGAGATGGCGGTTGTTGTGTTCATGAGCAATGCATAGCAATGCACCAAAATGCACCACATTACTCACACGTGCCTCAGGTTTTGTCATGCTGCATGGTGCTTGCAGGTAGCAAAAGAGAATGTCTTTCAATACCCAACAGCTCTTTCAGCTACATCACAACACCTATAATATCACTCAAGTACCCAACAGCTTGGTTTAGTGGCGGTCTCAAGTGTGGAAAGCGAGGGACCAATGTGCAAAGCAATGCTACCCATAACTTTCCATGGTATCTCTCGAGGCTTGGCTTCCTCTGCGTGATCTTACTGGTGCTGCTGGCCCAAATCAATCCAGAAAAGGTACACCTTGAGCATCCATCAACAATTGGTGCAAATACCTTCCTACATTCCTGCCACATTCCTTTTCCTGCGTCAATTTCCATTGTCAGGTCCCTCTTCACGGCACCAGTCGTGCCGCTCCCCGCAGCATTGTCGAGGTCCAGGAATCTTGGAGCCAAATGCTCAGTAGAACTCCTTCACCACATCCTTTTTTTGCAAGGAAGTCATGGAATATCATAGAATTCTACTGGGGGCACCAGCTGCGACCCCGACTTGAAGGAATGCTCAAAACTGGGGATTTGATCCACATAGACTGGTCGAATCTGCTGAATCAGCCCGCGAAGCTGGTCACGGTATGGTTCCAACTTCTAAGCCGAGAGTTCCAGAATGACTCTTCCCTGCTTGTAACACGGAAACTGCCATCTCATATATATATATGATATTATATATAATATAATGTAATATTATATATATATATATATCATATAATATATATATACTTCATCCAATTGTCAAGCCAAGACACTCTTTTTGCATCAACCATACCTCAGCCAGCCATGAAACCGCAATGCCAGCTGGTGTGAACAAGCCAACATAAGAGGTTCCATCCAGACAGCCAATAGACACTAGAAAACGGGTTCTTTAGGCTTTCATTTAAGGTTTCATTTAAGGTTTCATTAAGGGTTTCATTTAGGGTTTTATTTAAGGCTTCATTTGGGGTTTCATTTAGGGTTTCATTTAGGGTTTCATTTCGGGTTTCTTTAGGGTTTCATTTAGGGTTTCTTTACGGTTTCATTTTAGGGTTTCTTTAGGGTTCGGGTTTCTTTAGAGTTCCATTTAGGGT
>Ga0126342_10007254_pt1 | contig 19776 bp, 12 predicted proteins | sample Cyp1metagenome_FD_92528 | JGI IMG/M metagenome (GOLD analysis project Ga0126342, IMG submission 92528) | Coral microbial communities from Lord Howe Island, Old Settlement Bay, Australia - Cyphastrea 1 metagenome | ecosystem: Host-associated > Invertebrates > Cnidaria > Coral ... | reverse complement strand
CATACATACACATACATACACATACATACACATACATACACATACATACACATACATACACATACATACACATACATACACATACATACACATACATACACATACATACATACATACATACATCGGCACATTCTGACACAATCTGAAAATTTACTCGAAAGGTATTGCTTACTGATTTTTACAATCTGTAACTGGGAATGATGTGGCTGTGTCGCATGACGGCAAAACCAGTTTTGGATTTTAGGAAGCACAAATAGGTGCATCATCCAGAAACAAACTGCAACGATTGCAACCACCTTGGACTATCGCCAACCAGGACCTATCAAAATAGCAACTTTTGCCTATCTTGTGAGCCTACTGGGGGGGGGCATCACTGACCACCTGGATGACTTTGCGCCCATTCGGCAGACGCGACGCAAGTAGCACACGCGTGTATAGTGTAGCCATGGCTATGGGTGACATTGCATGATAGGTATCACTAGAACCTGCTCATACCGACCGGGGAAAGCAAGGCAATGCTTTGATGCCACAAAGCTGTTCTGATTTTTCATGTACAGCTTGCTCCAACCCCACTGCGTCATATCGCTTGCAATCCACTATGTGTCAAAAGATTTCGAAAGTGGTAAGCCAAACAACCAGCACCATTTTATCTGATTTGGCACATGTTTTTCTTTGCCCCCCCAAGTAGTCAATGACTGGGCACCTGAATGATTTTCTGTTGAACTTATCAGATAGGAAATGGCTTCCGGTGTTTTTTCATCGTCCCATCCCCATCACCCAGGGCTATCCACCAGTTCATCGGGATGAAGCAAGCCAGCTTTGCCAAAAGCAATAATTCATTCTATCCAGCCAATTTCCCCCCAGTGGAGTAACCATGACTAACCCAAATGATTTTCATAAATTTTCATATTTGCACCGCTGCAGGAGGCAGCCTCAGATGCCTCGCGTTTGGCCATAGCCGCGCAAAAGGCGCAAAACTACTTGCGCGGAGCCTCAGTTGACGACTGTCGGAGGGTGCGAAGAAAAATGGGCCTGCGAATGGGGGGGAATTTTGACAATTTTTGAGCCAGATTCTTTGGATTTTCTATTCCAACAAAGAAAATTGCAAAACAAAAACACGACTTATGCATGCGAAAGTGATGGGACAGAGCTGAAAACAACAATAGAAATATATTGGCTCCAGGGAATCCATGATTTTCATTTTTTCCTTATTCAACATTTCGAGGCCTTTTCCCGGCCGTGTTGCAAAACTTTGTTTGTCCACGCAGGGCATCCCCCCTTTGGCTATTGAAAGTACATACCGGTTTAGAAACTGCAGTCACCAAGGTTTGCATTTTTCAATATCGCGTAAAATTGTTGATATTGTTGTCGTGTCGTCATTTTTGTTGGTTGAAACACGGCCAAACAGCAATTATAGACTATAGGCAGTGACTTTGGGTGTGAGAGATAATCAAACATATTCAATCAGTTGGCGCGTTGGATGCGCATGGTTGGTTAGCTGGAGATGGCAAGGTGCTATGGGGAAGTCAACTTGAAAGGATGCATGGGGGAAAACAAATTTGGTTCCTACGGTTTGCCAACATCTTTCAAACTTGAGAAACCTTAGCAACCGAACCACCATTAAAAATAAACATGTCGGAAAAAAAAAACAACTTGGGTATGTGACGTGTCAAGAAGAAAACCGTTGGGAACCACCAATGGTAATTCTTTGAATGTTAAACCATCCCGTGTACGTGGTTCTTTTCTATATCTGATTATTTGGTTGTATCTCCATTTGTTGGGTTTCGCCATGTCTATATTATGTGTCTGTTGGGTTGGCCCATCGGGCCTACCCTAGTTGGAGGTTGGAAAAAATCAAAATAACACATGTGGCCATGACCCCCTGTTGACGAAGATGCTTTTCAGTGGTTTAACTACTGTACTGTACCAATTAGATTGTGCTGCTCAGCAATATTGTTATCACCCCATGATCATTCCAAATCTTATGGGTTAAAACCAGTAGTGGGTTCCAAAATTTGATATATTTTTATTTTTTGTTAGTATTTTTTGGATCTGAAACTAAGGTACCACAACATCCTTTTTCCCCATTTAACCTGTCATTTTTGGGGCCCATGACCAACGAATTCTAGATAAATACACCCACATTTTCATTAAATGACATTCAGGTAACTTAAATATCTCAACCAGTTATTAATCCCATTATCATATCTGGCAATTACTTAGTAGATAATGTTGGACTGGCGTAAAAAATACCCCAGGAAAATCCAATGCCGAGTTGGCCAGGCGTGGCTTAACACAGATGCCCCAGGCGTGGCTTACCGCGATGGGAGGATGACCTTCTCATTATTCAAAAACAGGAACTGGAAAATCATATGGTGAAATAACATGTCATAACATGTCTATATATTTACGAATACACGGGACAGGTTCTGTTTGTTTCTGTTATTGTAAAGTATCTCCAACTTTTCTCAAGTTTTTCGCATCTTGCAAATGTTTCAACATGCAGCAGATGATGAAGGGTGAAAATAGTTGGGAGATGTTTTCTGAACATAAGGTCGGTGAGAACCAACAGATGCAAAATCATGTGGTGAAATAACATGCCTATATATTTACCAACACATGGGACAATGATGAATATTCCTTCTCCCCAATCTCCCCAGACAGCCATTAAGTATAACTGGATTACGAGGGTCCCATTGTGCTGAAGGGTGCGCACCACGGGGATGTGACCGCTGGAAGAAAGATGGGAGGAACTCACGGGCCCCCACCATCATAAATGATGGGATATTGTAAGGGAGAATCATCCCCAAGGTCAATGGATTATCATCCCCAAGTCCCCATTTGAAAAACTCGGCGATGTCCGTTTTTTTTGGCACCCATGTGAAAACCAGGTAGTTACCAAACTGAGGATGGTATGGATATAGCCGCAAATTGAGATGCGATGGAGAGACAGGAACCCTGGACTCATCCTTTTGAGATATCCCCATTTTTTGTCACTAGTCAAAAAATGAAAACAACACATACTTGGAGTTTTCTTTGCCGACAACCGAACATCGTAGAACATCCAGCATATTTCAAGCCGCCTCTACAGTCTAGTTTCGCCATCAAGTATGTGTGACCCAGCTACTCTGAAGTGCCAATTGGAACACGAGTAGTTTCAATTCCATTTATATCTAGTTGGATCGTGAAAAAATAAAACTCATATCAGCCTTTGTAACTGGTTCGCTGATGTTTATGCAATCTCACATATTTCACGTATCTCATATATCTCACACATCTCACATATCCCACAGATCTATCTACCTATTTACCTATCTAGCTATGGACCTATCTACTTATCCATCTATTACCGATCTACCTATCTATCCTATCTAATCTAATCTAGTCTAATCTAATCTACTCCAATCCAATGTAATCTAACCCAATCTGATCTAATCCATATATATATATATATACGTATTATATATATATACACACACCTCTCTCTCAATATATACATACCTACTTATCTCTGCATACGCATTTACGTATGTATACATATAATATATATATATATTTATAGACATATTCATGATGTTATTCATGCATCTCTCCTTTGTTGTATTCGTATTGTATACTGACCCCCAAAGGTTGGGATGGGAGCCATGATCCCGATCCCCAGAGGCTGCTGCGGAGGAGTTGCACAAAAGGGTGGATCTGGATCTGGAGGAGGACAGCGGGAACCGGAAAAGCTGGCTCCAACCATTGCGATGGTTTTCTGATGAAAATCCATGGAATTTCACTTTCACAAAAATATGGCGATCTCATGGGGATACAAGTCATTTGCTGTAATATAGTGGGTATATATACTGATTGGTGGTTTGGAACATTATATATTTTTCCATATATATATATATTGGGAATAATCATCCCAACTGACTAATATTTTTCAGAAGGGTCCAAACCACCAACCATATATATATATATACATATGTATATTATAAACCGTCATGTGGAATTATGGGATTTAACCAGCCATAATGGGATATGACAAACTTAGTACGATCACCAACCATTGCAATTCAATGTCCACAAATGGTGGATTTAGTTAAAAATATGAAGCCCACCATTTGTGGGGGAATTAGGATATATTGGCATAACACCACGTGTTTGTCGGGCTAGTTGCCCCATTTGTAAATGGGATAACCCAGATGACTTCTTGACCAGTAACTAAGTAACGAAGTGCGATGATCCTCCATAATATTTATGCCGTGGTCAAGTTATTTTCATCTATGCTATACAAGATGGGACCCCCAAGATAGCGTTCAGTTGCCTTATAAGTGGCTTTATGGTAGATATAACTATAGTTAATAGGGGTTATAATGGTTTATAAACCCACTTATAACTTGGGGGGGCCATCCTGTAATACCAAATCCACATATAACGGATTAATCTAAATCTCGATGAGAACGCATTGATTCACCATTCTGAAAAAGTATCGGTACATACTCCACTTTTTGACTGCGCTCGAAAATGGGTGTGTCTGAAAATGGGGGTATACTCACACGAAATGTTAAAACAACCCCCCATGATGGGACTATGGCGATATGATGGGGATACGATTGGGATATAATGAGGATATAACTTAACCAATAATGATATAGATGCACCTTGGGTAACTTTTAGCGATTTCACTGGCCGAGCTCACCAAAAAATGGTGGTTATCAGGTGGAATCATCCCCACAAAAGGCTTATTTCAGGTTTACAAACTATAGTCATTGGCCCAGAGTCGGGATTTGTCATTGGGATAATTCACTGGATGTATCAACCATCAATGATAAGATATGATAAGTAGAGATTTAAACCAACTAAAGAGGGGGAACTCCACAAGTGGGCAATGATGGGAAACATGTTTATGTAACGAACTCTGGGGGGATTGAGTGTAATCAAACAACAAGATCGTGGGATTAGACTTGAGTAAACTGACTGGTTGAAAAAAGGTTAGTTCTGTTTTTTAATTTTGATGGGGATATGTTATACGAACCAAGTGAAACAAAACAGAGAACATCTATATTTTTTGCAGGGTGTCCAGGATTTTGAATGTGCGAGGCAGTGCGAGGGTAAGTGATACTACCCCTCCTGTAATCAGACATGGCAATGGAAAATCTCCATTGATAGATGATTTCCCCTTATATAATATAAATATACATACACACACATAGAATCACCTGCATTTAGAGGGCAGTTCCCAGCCATTTGTGATGACACCTAAGGGTGGTATGAAGGTATGAACCACGAAGTGGTGGTTTCAGTTTGTCGGGATTTACCATCAAACGATGGGGAGCTGCCCCGAATCCTTAGCCAACTTGATTTAGTTGAGTAAGTTGCTAACAAACTTCCGGGTTTATGGTAGATCTCTCGAACCAGTGAATGGGGTTTACAAACCAACCTGTAACTGAGGTGCATTGTATTCAAAAACTACTGCAACTACCCTTGGTATCCCTTTTGGTTGCGAGGATTTTTTTTGGTCTTTAAGGGTCATCGTTACCAGTCGTGAGGTATGACGTTGGGCTATTTATGGCTATCTCATCACTTTTTCATATAATTTACATCATTTTGACCTTCATTTGTTGAACCAAACTTTTCTATACAATGTCACATCCCTATATAAATTTGCCAAAAAATTGGCATGGGTTCACACCTCGGCACCGTGCTTTTCACAGCAATGTTGTGCTGGGTCTTACGGATTTTCAACTGTGCATTCATATCAATATTTGGTCTCCAAAAGATAGAAAAACCCAATGGACATCCACATTACTATGGATCAACACCTAAAAGTACCAATTTTAGTGGGATGAACATCGATAAATCCGAACTATTTTGATTTGAATTACAGCCGCGAGGTTTTGAGCGCTGTGATTGCTCCTCGCAGGCGAAAGAGGCCAAAGTCGAAGCAAAGTCTGCTCTGGATGCGATGAAAGAGGCTGGACATTGTGGTTGTTTTTTCGGTGTAGCTAGTAGCAATTTGGTGCTAAACTTAGGGAATGGGGGATTGGGATGATGGTTAATAGTTATTATAGATCATTCCCCTATTCCTTACTAAGCACCAGTAAGTAGTAGCAACCTTCAAAGCATGCCCCTTTGAGTAGGGAAACGGCTCATTAACTAGTGGATTTGGGGTACACAAACTTTTCAGACAAACTAACACATCTCTTCGAAAGTGGAGGGGTGAAAGCACGAATAACATGTGATTAGATTGGGGATGATGAATGGTACAGATGAATCAAATTAACACACAACAACAACAAACATAGACATGATATCTGTATTTGACACTCTGTAAATACTAGACGTATTCGCAAGGAGGGATCAGCAAAAGATAGACAAGTCAAGACCTACTATTTTTACAATCTTCATGGTACTTTGACTTGTACATCCTTTCTTAGAGGACACATTTGCTTATGTACATATATGTATGTATATATACAGATCGATAGATACGTTAGTACACCAACAATTCAACGCATCAATAAATCCATACAGTCAACATAGACAAGTCAATTCCCTTTCAATGAATCAATGGAATTTTCTGAAACACACCTTAAGCAAAAAAGATGACATGACATGACTTTTTCATATCAGTATATTTATATTAATGTACATACATATACACACCTAAATTTGAAGGTTTCCTAAAATGGCACCACTGTATTTCATCAAACAATCGCGGATTTTCCGAAAAAAAATTGACCAGCCATAAATTGGGGATAAAACAATAGTAAACCAACCCCAATTTTGATGGCTTATACCACCAATTTAAAATTTGATGGTAAACTTGAGGATGGTTTACTATTGTTTCAACCACATTATATCTCATATACCATATTATACCGTATTATACATTATAACATATCATATACCGTACCATATTTTTACCACTGGGGGATGTTTCAACCACATTATATCATAGATTTTTCATTTTCCCATTGTTTGTTTGACCAAGCAGAAATTTGGGATCCCACATTTGTGGAAACCACCATCATTTTATGTACAGTACTTATAGTAAATATATAGATACAATGTGAGGCCCCCAAGATAGCTAAGTTGGTTTATAACTCCAATAACTATGGTTTATGGTACCTATAACTATAGTTACTGAGGCTTATAAACCAACTTATAACTGGGGGGCCTCACATTGTATGAATGTCAAATATATCCATAGCCTGGGTGGCCAGGCCAAAGACGATGCGGAGAAGACCCTGAGTTTGGCGAACCTCACTGAGGTGGGGTCTCGGGTGATTCGATGTCGTTGATATGTTGATATCAATGCGAATATGTGGTAGTATATGGGTTTGTATATATCTTAATATATCTTAGAGTTAAAACATGTTTGTATATTTTTTTGTTTATACGATATATGCACAATGATTGTTTAATATCCACAATACAAAGAAGCTAATAGTATTGCCCCTTGATCCCCGTATGGAGAACATAATAACCAACAATTATGGGGATACATGCAATGGGGAGATAAACTTTATGATCTATCTGTCTATCTGGATAATTTACAGGGACCTAACGTCGCGACGTGGGATACCGGGATACCTATCCCCAAACGACCTTATTCCAGGTGAATGATTGCAATTTATCCCGATTGTTGATTGGTTGTTGAACCTGATTATACCTGGTTTGGTGATTATGATGACCCCGTATTCATAGGTCAGGTATATTTGTTCACCGTCCGCACGACATGGGATGGGGGGTTCTGAGACCGATCTTTGTGAAGGGCTGATTCACCATTCACAACAGTAGCGGATGTTTTAAGGAAGGGGGTTCACATTATACAAGCTTTCAAGGGAGTCTTAAAACATGGTAGTTTTAACACACAAAGTATATAACATAGTTGTTTTAAAGTAATTTTAATAGGACAATTTTACTCTTTTCTGAGCATATTTCACGGGATATATTATGCTTTACTGAGGACATTTCCTGGGATACGTTGGCAACGCCATGATATTTCAGCAGGTTCCCACATTTAGCAGATGACATCCTGGTCCCTTTCTAGTTGATCACTTTTTGGAGTTATGCTTCAGCTGACCCCAAAAAAGCCACACGAAGTTCGGACTCTGGAGTCCGGCATCGTTAGTAAAGGCCGAAGCTGAAGAAGTTCTGAAGAATGCCTTGGCTCAGGCAGGGGAATGGAGGCATAGAAAGTTGTAGCAGAAAGGATGCCTGAATACATATACCCTCTGGTTTCTCAACATAGCCATGGTATAGATGGCCCATAGAAATAGATGGTTTACCTATTAATAGCATGGTGATTTTCCATGGCTATGTAAATAACCAGATGGTAAAAAAATAAATTACATGAGTTCTATGGCTAAAATCGCAGGTTATTATTCTTATTGTTTTTTTTCCTTCTGGGGTTAAACGTCTGTTTGGGTTGATCTTGACAAGAAGCACTTTGCGTGAATTTTTGGTTCCTTTATTGGCTTAAATCCAATTTGTTCATGATCTTTGTTTGGCTTAGACCATTTATTCTTGACTTTTGTTGCTTCAATCCGATTCGTTTTTTCTCTGTTCTTCCCGTTGCTCGACAATTTCTGGGTGAATCTTGGGTCGTCTTAGTACTTCACTCCTCATAAATGAAGCTATTTCCTTACCACCTAGTTTTTTTTTTAGCCGTTTGGCTATCCCAAAATCTCCAGATTTTGGTTCCTAGTCCCCCTATTTCCAGGCCGAGGAGATCAAAGATCTGGAGAAACGCGCGAAACAAAAAGCTGAGGAGCAAAGGGGGGGGTGAAATCTTTCCGAGAACAATCATGAACTATATATATAGTATAGGGTATATATATAGTATAGGGTATATATATATAGTATAGGGTATATATATAGTATTGTATATTATATAAATTATTTAACATATATATATATGTATATATATATATATATGTATATTGTGCATATACATTATACCCATCCGCCGTTCATATCCAAGACGCCCATTAATTGGGTTCGGATATGTGATTTCATCCCCTATTAAACACTGGTTTCTGGGGGGGTGTTTGAGATTGGGGAACGTGACAATAACTACCAGCAGGACATCAATCTTGGGGTAGCGTGTTGAAGCCACGAGAGGTTGAGATCCTTTCGAACTGTTAGGGATAGGCAGTGGGAGTTACGTTGGGAGTTGCTGTTTGAAGGCCTCCTGAGTGTAATCCGCCAAACTTGCATTTTGTAAGAGAACCATATTTTTTTTTGCTTGGATCTTAGTTCTCTTGTGGGAAAAAGGAAATCTGTAGGTTACCTACAAAGTGATGCCCTCAATCCCTAGCTAAATTGTTTTATAATTTATAACTAGCCATCTCGGGTCTATGACACATATATCTACAGTTGGACGGGTCTACAAAGGGCATCACATTGGGCCAGACCATGGGCCAGACCATGTTTCAACCAGGGCCAGACCATGCTGCAGCTCCACTGAGGACGGGCAGTTCCATGATGTGAAAAGACCAACAACCATCGGACATGTAATGGGTATAATGTGCTTAACCCAATGCCATTTGCACCATCCCCAAGTTATCACCATTTTTACGGGGTGTATAAAGCATTCCCAAATGGTAGCGATTTATGCCATTGGGTGAATCCCACATGGTAATGAATGGGATATGACAAACTTACTATTTGATCGCCAAGCATTTCAAATTAATGGCTACGAATGGGGCTCCATTTCACCGGCGATGGGGTATAATTCATATCATTCATGGTGGGGGATTGGGATATCATGGGAAAGTCGGAGAATCAACTGGGAAAGCCGTAGGTGAAAAGATCAACATAGAGTTCTAAGCATAGATGGCTTAGATGTTCTAAGATGTTCTAAGCCATTCATAGATGGCGCCACAAAAATCCACCCAAAATCCACACGCAAAAGACGCCGACCGGACGAAGCTGGGCGTTCACATCCCAGATTAGGTCAAGGTCCCTAACCCGTAACGGGTGAATCTGTTGGGATTTGGTGGGCCCAGCCATAAACAAAAGGGTTCACCCACCCATCGTCAATGGTTTTTAAGTTTTTACTCCCAAGAATGGCTTTGTTTGAACAATAAATCGGGAATATGATGGTGGAATAAACTGTCCCAATGGGGACTTCATGAGCCAATTCATGAGCGAATAAAAATCCATGGCTTTGATGGGCATCAAGATGGGATTTAATGAGTCCATCAGTTAGCACCCCAATTTTTGTTGGGGTTTAGGGTAATTTGGCAATTTAGTATCTATTGGAAATGGCGGACCTAGACCAATTTTGAGACCGTAGTAGTCCTCAAAACCGGAACCATTGTCGGAAGCCATCATGCGTGAGACGCAACATCCCCGGCTGGTGACCCGTGAAGCCGTTGAAACCCGGTGGAGGAAACTTCCTGGTGCTCCTCCGCACGCGCAGACTGTGCGAGCAAAAGACATCACCGGAGCATCTAGAGATATCTAGAGGTTGCTATAATGGGCGACATGGATCTTCAAGCCCTTTTTTTGATGACCATTTTAACCATCATTAACCATCATTAACCATCATTAATCATCTATCTTATCTATCTATCTATCCTATCAATTGATGACCCTGACAAAAATGACTGAAAGATTGAGACCAAGTGAAAAGAGTTTGAAATAACATGATAGCTTGAAAATCCAGCAACACAAGGTGAGTCTGTCGCTGGCTGCAGCTGAACATATGTGCAATTTACCCTCCACTCAAACATGGCTGGGATATCTCCTATAAATAGATGGTTATAGCTGGGATAATTGGATAATAATCTATACATATATATGAGCAATTTTCCGTTGCCGTGTTTGATGACCAGAAGGTATAATATATCTATCTATCTATCAAACTATCTATCTATCTATCTATCTTTCTATCTTTCTAGCTTTCTATCCTATCTATCCTATCTATCCTATCCATCCTATCCATCCTATCCATCCTATCCATCCTATCTATCCTACCTATCTTATCTCTCTTAACTCTCTTATCTATCTTATCTATCTTATCTATCTTATCTATCCTATCTATCTTATCTATCTTATCTACCTTATCTATCTTATCTATCTAGTCTATCTAGTTTATCTAGTCTATCTTATCTATCTAGTCTATCTAGTCTATCTAGTCAAGCTAGTCAAAGCTATCAAAGCTATCTAAGCCATCTAAGCCATCTAACCTATCCAACCTATCTAACCTATCTAACCTATCTAATCTATCCAACCTATCTAATCTATCTAATCTATCTAATCTATCTAATCTAGCTAATCTAGCTAATCTAGCTAATCTAGCTAATCTAGCTAATCTAGCTAATCTAGCTAATCTAGCTAATCTAGCTAGTCTAGCTAATCTAGCTAATCGAGCTAATCTAGCTAATCTAGCTAATCTAGCTAATCTAGCTAATCTATCTAATCTATCCAATCTATCGAATCTATCGAATCTATCGAATCTATCGAGTCTATCCAGTCTATCCAATCTATCGAATCTATCGAATCTATCGAATCTATCGGATCTATCGAATCTATCGAATCTATCGAATCTATCGCATCTATCTAATCTATCTAATCTATCTAATCTATCGAATCTATCTTATCTATCTTATCTATCTTATCTATCTTATCTATCTTATCTATCTTATCTATCTAATCGATCTAATCTATCTAATCTATCTAATCTATCTAATCTATCTAATCTATCTAATCTGTCTAATCTATCTAATCTATCTAATCTACCTAATCTAGCTAATCTAGCTAATCTAGCTAATCTAGCTAATCTAGCTAATCTAGCTAACCTAGCTAACCTAGCTAATCTAGCTAATCTAGCCAATCTAGCGAATCTAGCTAATCTAGCTAATCTAGCTAATCTATCTAATCTGTCTAATCTATCTAATCTAATCTAATCCAATCTTAATCTAATCTTAATCTAATCTTAATCTAATCTTAATCTGATCTTAATCTAATCTTAATCTAATCTTAATCTAATCTTAATCTAATCTTAATCTAATCTTAATCTGATCTTAATCTAATCTTAATCTAATCTTAATCTAATCTTAATCTAATCTAATCTTAATCTATTCTTAATCTAATCCAATCTTAATCTAATCTTAATCTTAATCTTAATCTTAATCGAATCCAATCCAATCCAATCCAGTCCTATCCTATCCTATCCTATCCTATCCAATCCAATCCATTCCTATCCTATCCTATCCTATCCAATCCAATCCATTCCATCTATCTATCTATCTATCTATCTATGCATATACACCTCTCGGTTGCAGATTTGCAAGATCCCAAACGGTCCTTGTTCCATTGTTACCATGTGACATACCCTGGAGGAGTTGGCGATGATCAGTTTCATCCAGGAATCATCCAAAAAAACATGGCAACCGAAAATGACATCTCTGTCAATGGAGGTTTCCTGAGTCATGGGGGTACCCCTATGACTCATCATCCAAAAAGAACAATAGCTGATTGGTGGTTTGGAACATTTTTTTATTTTCCATCATAAAAAAGGGATGTCATCCTTCCCATTGACGAACTCCATCATTTTTCAAGATGGTTATTGCACCACCAACCAGGTATGAAAAACTGGAATGACATAGGTGTGACGTTCACTGCTTGCATGAACGTCACCGAGATTTTTTTTTGATGGCTTCATGGCACGGACCAGTTGTTTTTTCTTGCCAAGCTCCGCGTCGGTCCAGACCTTCTGGTTCTACACAGTTTCATCACAGGAACAGCAAATTGTAGCACAGCAAATTTTGCAATATTCATTCAAGGCAAATTGCACCATCTAAAGAAATCACCAGACATACATGGCATTTTTTGAGTATCCTTATTATGAACTTTCATATCTGTGACGACCCTAGCGCAACACTCCCACAGCCAAAGAATCGTGCCAGAGTACCTACTGTATAACCTGCTGCCACAGCTCCTTAGTTTCTATATAAACTGGGAAGGTCGTCATGCCAGGGCAATTGACCAATCACTTTCTAGGATCCCACTCAGCTGTCCACATCCGCGGGCGCTTGGGCCCTGCGGTCCCAGGAAAAGGGCCAGGGGATGCCAGGGGTGTCCAATGTTGAGACAGATGTGAAACGAATCTAACCACCCAGAGTTTTCTTGTTCTCAAAAGTGTGTGATTTTTTTTTTCGTTTTTAGCACACCATTTCAGCCTCACGATATATTTGTTTGACTCCTGAAAAGCAGAAGGATCCCTGCCACTGGTTGGGCACCACCTTGGAGCAAGTGAGACCAGCGGGGGGTAGGAAGTCAATGTACCAGATACAAGCAACAGTAGCTATGGAACAGCAATCAGCTTAGACATTATGTGACATGATCGTAACTGCAGCAGGAACTTGTTTTGGCACAAGAAGCAACGCTATGTCTACTCATCAGGACTTCCTACCGGAATCTCATACCAGGACATCGAATAGAATTTGAAAAGATTGTCAAAGAAGGACCTTCTATATACAGGATCGTCACAGAAGAACTTCCTATGAGCATCCCAGAAGAACTCTCATACAAGCACCGCACCAATGCAGAGCACCTTCAAGACTGTAATTTGTTTTTTTCGCAATATTCAAACATTGTCGCTTGAGTGTCCCCTTGAGTTAGCACCAAAATTTAGCCAGATATCCGGCCATGAACAGATATGGATGATGACTAGCTATGACAAACTTTGTGGGGGACGGGTCCGTTGCTATCCCGTTTTTTTTTTTCCCCCATATCCATTCATTGGTAGTTCATTCAAAACATATTTTTTTTTCTCCCCCAACAACTATAACTAACTGTCGTTCCCATGAAATCAGTTTCCAGGCCACGGCGATGACGTTGGGCCTCCAATGGATCGTAGACAAGTGCCTTGACGTGAAACGCGCGCGAGAAACGGAGATCGTTGATGGTGATCGACATCTTAACATAGCTATTGAAAATGGCAATTTATAGTGAGTTTTCCCATTAAAAATGGTGATTTTCCATAGTTATGTTAGTTAACCAGAGGGTACATTAAGGATGTCATAAATATCATATTGATCTTATCTTATTTGTTGTTATTTTATAATATTTTATATACATACTACACTTACATACACAATATGAAAATCCTGCAGTAGAAAAATGGACAGTTCATTAAGAAAACAACACGCACGTAGCCTCCGCGATGCCGTGGTGGGGGTCACTTTGTGACGATCATAACATGTCGATAAGAATAGTACAGTCCAGTAATCACTAAAAAATGCCGACGAGTAATTTTTTAATCGCTATTTTAGGATTGGATTTTTCTCAGATCTATTATTGCGGCCAGCACTTGTGCTATGCCCCAAACTCTTTTGGGATGATTGTCTCATAGAATTGGATGATGGGAAAATTTACAGGAAAACCCTATATTTGATGGTAAAAACCATGGTTTCCTGTAGATTTTCCCTTAAACCAATCCAATGATTGTCGGGAACCTCATTTTTGGTGACCATTACAGTACTCTGTGGCCTTCCACTGAGAGATGGTTAAACTTCATGTCCCTCATGAGGCTTCGTGAGGGACGTGATTGTTGACATCTGCGGGGATTCGGCTGAAGTCCTTTCGCTGTTTTCAACACTCTTTACATAAAGCCCTAAAGAAAACCTACAAAAACCCTAGGAAAAACCCTGAATTAACGATGAAGAAACCCTAAATGAACCGTAAAGAAACCCTAAAGAAACCCTGCAAAAACCATATGAACGTTGTATATAGTGAAGTACCCGTGGGGCGTAGCGCACGTGCTGTGGGTATTCTTGGTTACTAAAAGTAATTCTTGATAGCATATAGATGGACACTCATTATGTTAAACTATTGTTAATTATAATCATGGTAATAGTAAACATATTGAAAACTAGATTTAATTAATAACAATAGTTCACCATATTTAGAATATATATATATATATATTATACGAATAGACCATAGTTTAACATATGGGTTTTTGTTACATAGTTAAAATGGTAAAATAGTTAAAATGCTTCATCTCCCTCTAAAATTATGGCTGACACTTTCCCGGGCCAACCAAGGATCACTTTTCCTTCACCGCCATCCTCCTACTCCCTGACGGTGCCTGATGTTTTCACTTTCCACGGTCTGATGTCTGAAAACAGCAGCATATACTTCCATGTACCGAATATGGGGGTTTCCATAAATGGTGGTACCGCCAAACGGATGGTTTATAATGGAGAATACCATTAAAATGGATGATTTGCATCGGGTACCGCTATTTCAGGAACCCCCATATAGATAAGCCATGTCCGCTTCATTTGTTCACAACCTGAAGGACGGTTTGTAATTGTGCCGCGTTTTTTCTCTGCCCGCTGTGTCAGAGATCCTAGCAACCAGGGTCAGGGAGTGAGTCTGCAACATTTAGGGGAACCAGGTCTGCAACATTTGCTCCGGTGGGAACCGGTGGGTTGGGGCAAGAAAAAACAAAGGCCTTCAGGTAGCACGAGGAGTTTTTGACCGTTTTCATGGGATGATCAGCCAGTCTAAAAAACAGCGCTAATAGGTACCATTGATGACGTCTCGAATGTTGGAATCTCGCTGCTGTACACGCGGAAAACATGGTTGGAATAACATGGAACAACATCTCTACCGAATGTCCAGAGGAAAAACATTTGAAACACTTCGACTCGAGTACAACCAATGACTGGGATTGCCATACATATGTTTGATAGTTCCAAGTTCCATCAACTGATCATGTAACAGTCATCTTGAATAGAATGTGATTCAGGTCGGGATCGTTGTTATCATCCGACCCTGTTTATTGAGAACACTCCCAAATGTAAGCTGAATGGTTTCAAGCAAGTGCCTATCTTCGCAGCATCTATATGGTGTGTTCAATTTTTTTCAGCTGCCACTTTTTTCCACCTCCCCGGTGTTGATGAAAGAGTGGGGTATCTGGGTATCGCTGCAGTCTCACCCGGAGCTCTTCTTTGTGCCCTCGAGAAATAAATCATCAACGCATCCAGGGGTGCGCCCTCGTTGGACATGGCGAAAAATGGTGGTGCCGAAATTGGTAACAGTCTTTCTGGATCCATGTTGAGGAATATCTGATATTTTTCGGGAACACTGATTTGGAATTTGGAACTCAGGATTTTTGGATCCAGCTTTAGAATGAACAGACCAAGCTGCTGTCAGGAACCCTCTTGGATGTTTGCCAAAGCCCAATCAAAAACCCATCCGTTGGCGTGGCATCAAGTTTTTGGAGAGGCTGCTGCTTTTTTTTCAACGATGGACTCTTCAATTTCAATTTCTGGGGCATGATAGCGAACTCACAAGGAGCTCATGTAAATGATGGCTAGCAAGCTAGTATCCAAAATGGGCTTATTTCTAGCTCCAAAATGCAGCAAATAGCAAGGAAGACGGAAAGAACAGACAACTCCCTCCAAAAACCAGACAATTCCGGACCCATTTCTGATTTGGGCATTACTATGACTGTTATCACTATATTATTTGTCTGTAATACAATATTGTAATCTTCAATTAATATCTTCCACAATGTCAATCCCGGATGAACACACCCTGGGTGATTTTTGGGATTGGGGGGGTACCCCAAAAAAGTGCGTTTCTGAAATGGCACCAAACCCCGTTTTTTTCACGGCCCAGTGGTGGATAATTATCTGGGGTTGACATTTATTGCACAGAGTCATTACCCTCTGGTAAACTAACATAACTATGGAAAATCACCATTTTTAATGGGAAAATCCACTATTTCTATGGCCATTTTCGATAGCTATGTTAGTTTACCAGAGGGTATCAACTGGTATCCATTATCCATTATCCATTCAAACAATTATCCATTGAGCCATTGAGCATGATCCATTCTCCAGTCATGATGGATGGTAGACAGTATCCAACGATATCACAGGGCTTCGAATCAGTTACATCCTAAAATTGGAAATAAATTGGAAAAAAATTGGAAACTAGTTCGCCGGCCCCTATCAGCTTTAGGGGCCAATTTGAAACCACGTACCTTCTGCTAAGCTAACATCGCTATGGAAAATCGCAATTTTTAATAGATCAATCATCGAACTAAATGGGTCATTTTCACAAATTTTCCATATCAACTGTTAAATCAACAGAGGTAGACTCCATGTTTTATAGGTCAATCAACGGACTGGGCCATGGCTTCTACTTCGCAAACTGTAACAAATTACCGGAAGGTAGTCCATTGATTCATAGATGATTTTCCTAAAATGTTCCATGAATCCAACATTGAGCCAATCCCATTGAATCCATATCCGATCGCGGCTATTTTCCATTCATCCACAATTGATAAATGATTCTACTATTGAATCAAGAGATTACTAATAGACATTCTCCTAGCATTTTCCTAATTATTGATATATAGATATTATAGGTATGTTCCATCAATATCCCAACTCTTGTTGGTTAAATCCCTATAAATCCCTATCAAAGTAGCACCAAATCCCTCTAAATCACCATTCACCATTAAACATCCGTGCGCTACCGCCAGGTACCCTGCATGCTCTACGCAGTGCGGCAAGGGGCTCCTGCCCTGAAGCTCAGCGGGCGAAAGAGGGCCGAAAGAGGGCCGAAAGAGGGGAACAAACTAGAGATTTACATGGATTGACCAGATTTCACTAGGGAAACTGTAGATTTCACCGGGGAAATGTGGATTTCACCAAGGGAAACTGTGGATTTAACTAGAGAAAATGGGTCTGTAATGGTGATATGGTATGATATGGTGAGATATGACCAAAACATACATGAATTATATTTGGGTGTCTGAAAACGGCTGGTATAACCCACTAAAAATGGCCAAAGGATAAGATATTGATATTATGTCATGATGATTCAGAAGTAGATTTAATGGTACCGTACTTTCAGACAAAACCAATTGGTTCCACAACTCTGCCAGGGTGCATTTTCCAGTTGAACCAAGCACCCATGAAATCGGATTTTCTCCAACACATGAGCCCTAGTTCAAAATATTTAAGATGCATTTCTTGTTGACTGGGTTGTGCATCACTCTTAGGGCCAACTCGCCAACTCCAACTGCCTTTGAAGTTCAAGTGACTAAGTGGAATGTTCCCGAAATCTGCAATCACTCTTAATCGCTTAGTGTTGGATCTATCCATTTTGGGGGAAGACTTCCTTGGCAGCTTGTAGATCTGGTCGGACGAAGAGGTAGCTGAAACTATAGCAATTGTGCTACATTTTTTGGTCCGGGGGACGATTTCCTGAAATTCTCCCAGTTCGAGGTGCTGTTGGTGCATGCTCACAGCAATGGCTGTGACATTGGAGATATGCGGCAGACGCTGCAGAGCATCTCCGAATCTTTGAAAGTGCATGTGCTGCCCTCAGTCCGGGTGGGTCTACCCGGCAAGGCTAGGTTTTGGGTCTTGACAAAACACAGGGCACACGGCACATTTCTGGAGCTGGTATGAAGCTGGATCCATGATAAAAAATCAATGGGTCATCAGAAGAAAAACACATATTCCAAGCATTTTATGCGAATGATTAGCCCCTCATCCACAGTGACGGTGGGATTTGGAAGGATACTTGGGACACTTGGGTATGAACAAAACTTGAAGACCCGTTGGGAGACTAGATTCGTTGGCAATTTTACTGCATGCAATTTGGAGTATGAACATAGTACACATCATGTATAATGTAGGTAAAACAATAATAAACCACCCCCAATTTCACCATAAACAGGTGGTATAAACCATTCCCAAATGGGTGGTTTATGGCATTGTTTTACCCACGTTACACATACATTTTCACCATGGAAAACCGTAATCCAGGTCTTTTGGGAACCAAGCCATGCCTCGATCATTCGAAGCACAGGTCATGTCATTCGAATTTCCCGGCTACGGCTTGCATTTGGGCAATGCAAACATGCGGCCCCTTGGTTGCTTTGGTGTATTTTTTGGGAAGCACGCTGTTTCTGGTGTATGCTGAGGTTTTTCGGCGATATCTGGTCGAAAAAGATAAACGAACAGTCCCACGTCACGTCACGCAGGTGAACTCTATTGACCTCTCAATCTTGGTGAGGTCGAACAGAGATTTTGATGCCATCAAGTGATCACCCAAAATCAAGGTGTCGCCATTTTTTTGGGTTGAAATCCTCAACTAGTGGACCTTGGACATTTACACAATTCTTCGTGGGTATACGTTATTTTTGTGTATATATTTTTTGCATTTTTTTTCTATCCCTTTTCTGTTCTACAAATATTTTTGTTGTTTTGGGAGCTCTTGATTTTTACACCCATCTTTTTGTTAGAAGTGGTTATTACTTCTTAGACATAGCCTCCAGCCACTGACAGTGGGTAAGGTTGATAGGAACCCCCGAGTGGTTAGAGATGATACTTCTGGTGAAGATTGGCACTTCACAACATCATGGTAGTTGCCGGGTAAGATTCACCCTGCCTAAAGCACCACTATCCAATTACATCCCATTACATCCCATTACATCCCATTACAGGATGGTTATCTATCATTGTTGTTCTCACTGTCACTATTAGTGTTTCTTTCTCTCTGTTGCCTCTTTTTACTCCCATGCTACTTATAATAATGTAACAGTGTAACATCTATCTAGATCTAAATGGAGCTTATTCGGATATTTTTCATACAGGATTCAGTCATAATTATGCATGTTATTCGGATATTTTTCATACAGGATTCAGTCATAATTATGCATGTTATTCGGATATTTTTCATACAGGATTCAGTCATAATTATGCATGTTATTCGGATGTTTTTCATACAGGATTCAGT
>Ga0126342_10007253_pt1:0-12500 | contig 19779 bp, 12 predicted proteins | sample Cyp1metagenome_FD_92528 | JGI IMG/M metagenome (GOLD analysis project Ga0126342, IMG submission 92528) | Coral microbial communities from Lord Howe Island, Old Settlement Bay, Australia - Cyphastrea 1 metagenome | ecosystem: Host-associated > Invertebrates > Cnidaria > Coral ... | reverse complement strand
GAAAAAATAGCATTTCCGTAACAATAGATAACCATTATTTTGCAATACGTCTCAGCATTAATGCAGATAGAATCTGAAAAAATAGCATTTCCGTAACAATAGATAACCATTATTTTGCAATACGTACCAGCATTAATGTAGATAGAATATGAAAAATAACATTTCCGCACAATAGATATCCATTATTTTGCAATACGTATCAGCATTAATGCAGATAGAATATGAAAAATAACATGTCCGTAACAATAGATAAACATTCTTTTGCAATACGTATCACCAAAAACACAATTATTTTGCAATACATATCAGCAATCCACAACCTTGCAAAAACCATTGTTATTCATTAGGTTCGATGTTGCAAAAATCAAGACATCATTGTTTACATATTCTAAGTGCTAGATTGTTTTTAATCCAAATAAAATCAACGTTCGGAGCTACTATTTATTTATTTGTAAATCTTAATTTTTCATATTCTAAGTTCTGGTCCCCCACTGCAAGTGTAATGTAGTGTGGTTGTACTTGTACTTGTAGTTGTAGTTGTAGTTGTAGTGTAGTGGTTGTAGTTGAAACTGCTACAAACCATCACCTTTTGCTCACTTTTGACAAAGTGCATAATCCCTTGCGCCTGCCACGCAAAAGGACATCTGAACGTCCAAAAGTGCTCCGAACCCGTCAGTTTTTTGCTTTTTTGACTTCAAAATGTGCTTCGCGCCACAACGGCGTGCACTTTTTCGACGGCCCAAAACCTCTTGGTCCGGCTCCGTTTCCAAGATGATGGGTTTGCCGTAGAACTCCGGGTGCAGGAATGTCGCAAAGGCTGGGTCCTGATGCCACTGTGGGTCCACGAGACATAGACGGTGCTTCACGCCACAATGGCGTGCAATTTTTCCTCTCGCATCTGGCCACGTGGCTCCGCACCCGCCGCTTTGGCGAGCCTACTTTTCAACCCTCCGGAGCCACAAATCATTGGAAAAACACAGTGATTCGCGACTTTCCTACCTTTTCGCGCATCTGTATCTTCTGTCCTCTTACTCTTTCTCTTCTGATCTTCTCTCTTCTAATCTTCCTCTTCTCTCTGCCTCTGCCCTGCTCTGCTTTTCCATCTGTCCATATTGTCGGAAGTTTGACTTCTAAACTTCCTTCGATCATATCATATCATGTCATATCATGCCATATCATATCATATCATGTCATATCATATCATACCATATCATATCATATCATATCATATCGTGTGTAATGGTATGCGTGTGTGTGTGTGTATGTGTGATTATGTGGGTATCTATGTATGTATGTGCGTATGAAGTTTTCCCCACCTATCTATTTGTTCATCTATCTAGGTAGGAAGATGGGTATGTATGTACATACATAAGTCTGTCTGTGTCACGTCTGTCTGTCTGTCTGTCTCCCTCCTTCCCTTCCTGTCCAAATCAACCAATTCTATGTAGGTCTTGTGGACCATCAGTATCCATGAGCATCAAGCTTCGGCTACCAGTACCATCCCTACTCTCCAGCACTGGACTTCCAGATCTTGGGGCCCCAAGCTGCTTCCATTGCCATACTGCGAGTACAGGGGGGTGCTCCAGTTGCCACTGGAGCTGGGTACATCGACCAGCGTGGGCGTGTGCGGCCGTGGCAGGGTTGCCATGGGGATGGACCTCGACTCGAGGTGAGATCACGGACATCCCATGACCCAATTGCAATGGAAATCAACATCAAGTCCCTCATGTCTGGCAGGAAAGTCACCAAAGTATATCAAAGTCATCAATTCTAGGAAAATCATCGGTAAATAGATGATGCTGCCAATATCAATTTGTTTTTTTTCCTCATGGCCAGGTAGAAGTACACAGGATCCAGAGGGTATGGCGGGTCATGAGTTGACTGCACTGCTGACAATAGCAATACCATGTAATACCACCAATAATTGCTGGTGGACAGGGTTTCCGTATTAGGATTTCTCATGATGTTTGTAATGAGCGCCTCTCAACCAATGGATGTCCCGACCTATTCTGGCTTGATAAACTTAAAGTGACTTAAAAGTATCCCTAGAATTTCAACAGCCTTGTTGATTCATGAAACCCTTGGCTGATACAGCCCGCTTATTGTATCTTATTATCCTGCTTCATGATACGTCATGGTTAATAGCCAAAATGTCGCCCCAGAATTAGATAGGGATAGATTATAGTGGAAATACGGATGCCTGAGTGGGATGAATCGCACCTCGCTTTGTAGAATATGTATGAATATGTATTGTACTCATCTCCATCCATGGTAACCCCCATCTTGATATTTATCATATATTTACCATATATTTACCTAATCACCCCAGTAATCTAACCTGGATGGGTAAGGTTTTCATGGGTTTGCCGCACTCAGGTTGGATGACCTCCACCTTTTTTTCCAAGGCACTGCAGAGGCTGTACCCCACCCTTGCCAAACCCATCACCTCAGTTGGTCACTTTCGGGAAATGTCGGAGCCAAAATAATCCCGGAAAAAATGGTTCCAACTTCGATCCGAATTTAAGTCTCTTGAGAATAACGGAGCACAATGACAGTTTTGAGGTCTATTATGGTATGTTATAAAAGTATATAAAAGTATATAAAAGTATATAATATACTTCGTTTCATGAAGATACCCGTTTCCAAACCAGTTCGCAAGGGATATCCCCACTCAGCTTCCAGCGTGGATCCCGATCTCGTGGATCTCGTGGATCTCGTGTATCCCGCAAATCCCGCGGATCACGGAGATCGCGGGGATCACGTGGATTTCCATCTCCTTTGCCCTTTCCTTTGGCCGCACCTTTCCTGAGGAGTTCCGTGCTCATGGGGATGCATGGGGGAAGAAATGTGCAGCAGAATCCCTTTTGGTCAAGGAGAACAAGCACAGACAGAGGTGAGGTTTTGGTGAATCAATCGCTGCCGTCCCTGCAGACGAGGTTCAAGAGTCCCTTCTCGGCAAGCCTGGGACGTCGAGGCTGGCTGAAGCACAAAATGTTGCACATGGCTTGGGTGGTCCCAGAAGTTGGCAGCCTTGAAGATGATGTTCCTCTTGGATGTGGGCTTTTGTTGACCAGTTGAAATTGTCAAATTTGTCAAGAGATATCATTCCAGCTGAGGCACTGTTTCTGAAACATTGCTTCCCGCTCTTCCTTCTTCTGGGCACGGCTGACATAAAGAAGATGCTCAGGATGTCCTCAGCAAGCCGATTCTCAGATGCGTGTAGTAACAAAGATGCATAGGGATAACCAAGCCAGGAAGATTGAAAGATATCTATCATCAAAAAAACATTGAAACATATTGAAAGATCAATACTTGCCCCAAACATGTCTTTTAATCTGATGCCTGCTAAGGATTGAGGGTCACCTTGAGGACAGAATCTATATATATGTGTGTGTGTGTCAAATCTGTCAAAATCTGTCACAATGACTGCTTTCCGCATTTCTTATCATTTCTACATATTCGCCACCAGCGATCTTGCAGCCTACCAAAGTTAGTCGCCCAGGGGCCATCCACATCCAACTTCACCGGTGGGGCTTTGCCTTCGGCCTCCAATTTCTTTGCCTGGCAGGGCAGCTGAGTTGAGGAACAAAGGGGATGCACCAAGTTGGGCAACTGACTTGTTGGTTTCCTGGTTTTCTCAGTTCGATTAATCCATGGTCCTCTTTTTGGAAATGAAGCTAGCACGACAGGGGGTATGGCTCTCACGTTTGCGTGGGAGAGCATCCCCATTGATGACTCGTTAGTTGGCAAGGCCGCTCGGTCACAGTAGAATGTTAGAATGTTGTGAGTTGTGAGTTACAATTTACAATTTGCATCAATTTGCTATACTTATATCATCTTATATCTTAAAAGGCGCGACTCTAGCCCACGTGCCATGGCTCCCCACTGAAAAAAAATACTATAAATACTGAGGTGGTCATGGTCTAGACCTGGACCGCCTGCCAGGCAATCGCAGGGAACTCCGGGAAACTCTGGCCTCCCGCTGTTCTTTACGAGTCCGAAGGTCTTTGCAATGCATCATTTTCACACACCTCAGTAGCTAGATCTGCTAGTAGCTTCACACTAAAATGAGGTGATTAATTTCCTCAATTTCCTCCATTCTGGGATGGAACATGAAGAAACCTTAATTGTCACCCTGAAACCGGTGGCTTTGAGTAGGCCTGAAACAAAAGTAATCCACCTTGATGCATGAGGTATGCGACTTCCTATGTGTTTCTTTCAAGTGATGATTCATATCTAGAATGCCCCAAGTAGTAGGGCAAAATGAGAGCACCGCTTTCTATAGCCTGCAGCTGCTTCATATTCTTAATTCGGATAAAATTATGGCTGTGGGCCACATGCTGTCTATAGCTGCTGCCGACAGCGCGATCCAAGGCGCTCTTTGGCATCGTTTGGCTGTTCAAAATTGACGAAACCAAAATGACGCCCCCACTGGTCCGTCATGATCTGCAGTCAGGGGTGTGAGATAAGATGGTGTGAGAAGGTGTGGGTCAATGGCAACCTCAAGAAGTCTCAAGCAGGGAAAAGCGACTGATCTATCTGATCTTTGGGATAGTCCGGAACAAATGTGTATTATTTTTGCACCATACCAAGGCATCATTCATCACAGCCCAAGAAACTGCGGCAAGGCAATCCGTGATAACGCGCCTTTGCAGCCTGAATGGGGCCAAAGCCATCAAAGAGCTCGCAGAGGTCTTGCCTTCACAACAAAAGCAGTGGATACGGATGGGCAGATTGTGGGGTGAAATATGGAGAAATAATCTGAAACGTTGACTATTGAACATCACTCTGGGAGAATTGGGGGATCACCCGGATCACACCCAACAATCATGAATCAAATTGGGGGCATTTACCAACTCTTGTTTTTTACATCCGACATCTTCCCAAAGCTTCAACTTCTGCCCAAATGCTCTTTGAAGTGCGAAGGAAAGCACTTGACATAGAGGTTGGTAAAGGGTTCGTCCTCGCACGCGGCTTGCCATTGCTTTTGCTGTGAGAAGTTTTTGGTTTCATGGGTCAAAACCTGGAGGTCTATTCGCATCCCATTATATCATGTTGATCCATAGAATACCCTTTCAGGAAGCAGCATCCAGTCTCTTTACTCCTCCTTGCTCACCGCTTCCATGATGGTCATGATCCGCGGGAAAACACCTGGATTCACAGTCCAAAGAGTGGTGTTTGTTTGTGAATGTGGCATCCGCAGGGCGCTCACATAGCAAAATCACTGAAAACCGCCGCCACTTCTAAGCACTCCTGTTAATGTGGATCTGCTATCATCGTTGTTTGCAGTTCTCTGTGTTTGTGCTAAAAAGTGAGTAGATATAGATGCGTATAGATGCACACAATTGTACACATGTATATTAATATATATATATATGTAGGTATATATATATAGATATAGATACATATATATATATATCCCGTATAGATATAGATATAGATGTAGATGTAGATATAGATATAGATATAGAATGATATAGGTATAGATATCATATGCAGATATAAATATTGTGTGCTGCTTGTTGCTACAAGTAGGTAGCCCAGTAGCTTCTTGTCACACCACTCCCACCCCATCGTCCAAGGAACTCGCGGCGAAGTGCTGAATCCCCGCGTCCGGTGTCAAATGTGAGGCGGCAAGGTGTGCGGAACTGGCGTGTGTGGCTGCTTGTGAATCAGGGACCCCCTGTGGTATACTGGAACATCCGCCTGAAAACAAGGAGACCCAGTCCCAAACTCATTCCTTGACCTGACTCGCCGACATCAAGCTGCATAATCGACTTAGCTGCTACCTGTAGATGATCAGTGATACATCAGCACATGTCAAGTGGTGTTGAATGTGAGTGGTGCAAGCGCATGCAAGCTAGTGACAGCTTAGGAGGAGGAGAGCAACTGGCCCTATCCACTTCCCTGGCTGAGCCAAAGATTCAGACATGATCACAGTTCGGCCAATGCTTGGTCATTAATGGTCACTCTAAATCCAACTGATGAAGGTAGAAATTTCTTGAAAGGTACTCATACGCGTACTCCCCGGCGTTTCAATCATGCATCGCGTTCTTGTCACATGTTAAGATCCCAAAAATGTCTTCCACCTCCACTCTTGGATGCTTTTGGACTTCCATGCTACATTTAATGGCAGACACTGGCAGCATCTATCTGCTCCCCATACCATACTTACTTGTCTTCTTGCAAAAGCGTGCGCATGGACGGGCGTAATGATGGGCAACATCCCAAGCTGTTCTGTGACTAGACTAGTCTCCGTCAATAGCAGATTCGTTGATGTCACCTTTCCTTGAACCTGGCTTCATCCAACTTCCAAGTGGGAAAAGCATGGAAAAAACCATGGGAAACCCTGTCACCAGAAGAACCGAAAAATGATCATCCTCAGGCCCGCTCCAGGCCACGGCTCAACTCCACTTCCAGGCCAGCCTTGGTCACTCCCGTCCAATCTAGCAATGACCTTTCATCTAGAGATTGATATGGCATGATATGGCATAATACGGCTAATTTTGTCTTGAGAAACGGCAGAAACTTGAGGATTTCCCATTGTCTCGTTTCCTTGCTTTATATACCTTTATATATATATAGATAGCCTATTTCTATTATTTTCTATTGATTTTCTATTTTAGATTGTTTTAGAGACAACGGAGAAAAACCAGCCTCGCCCAAGAGTGCTGCCTGGATCTTTCTCCACCCGGCTCTGGCCGTCTATGGGAACAAGCTCTTGGCATGGTGCTTTGACAGGCATGGGGAAGCCTTCGGCACAATCCTCATGAGGTTACATCGAATACTGGAATGATTTCATATACGATTTCATGCGATTCAATCATCATTCGGTGAACTCTAAAAAAAAATAGTTTAAGTTGAAAGTTTCTTTCCCCAAACCCTCAGTTTCCTCGCAGGGCAAGACGCACGCGCGCATATTGTCACACCATTCCAATTCGGAAGTGGGGAACGTGGACCAGCACAAGTTGGTCATTTTTTTCGGTGGACAACCTCAATATGTCTTGTATGTTTTACACTTGCATCCGGGCGACGGCCTTGTTCCAGAGGTCGTCTCTGTTGGCTCTTGGCCTTTTTTGCCTTTTGTGATCAGTCCAACTCATGCCGGATTTTTCGCCTGCAATCTTCAACTACCCCCAGCTATGGCTGGGTGCTGGGTGCTTGCCCTTTGTGCCGACACCAATTTTTTGAGTTTGGTTCCAGGTTTGATTCTTGGGATCTCGTTGTTCAAAGGTCTCTTAATCGCAACCTCCAACACTGATTACTCCAGGAATCTTGGAACCCCCAGACGTGCATCGAAGCACTGCTTCTGGGCTGCTACTCTTCTGGAAAGCTGGCACTTTCGATGTCGCGATCAGGGAGAGAATGCGGCAACCCCATATGATTCATATAATCAAATGTAGACCCTGAAATTTGAAGGTTCGGATGGTTAGGGCTCCATATCTGATTTGTTGTGTAGCAGTCCACTTAAAGACATGCGGTCGGGTTTGCATTGCATGCGTATGCTTTAAAGCACATCTATTGACCCTATCTGACTGACATCTTTCAAAAAATATGGTTGAGAAGTCGCCTTTCCACAGCGCAGCAATCAAGAATAAGTTTTAAATGTTTTATGTCCAGTTATATACCCATTGGATATCTTGAAGCAAGCTCGCCACTTTTTTTGAGAGGTTTTTCGCTGCCTCCACGTCGAGTGTTATTAATTTTAAACCATTCAGAAAAGCTTTATTTTATCAATTCGGTCATCATCGCATCTTTAGGAATAGAAAGCCGAACATGTTTGAAGCCACTATCCAATCACATCAGCTGTGTCATCTGTGTCTCCTTTCCATGGCAGTTACAATACATGCCAACTTTGGCTGCTGAAAACATGTCCAAACATGTTGTTGCTTAAGACCTCAGTTTTGCCTAGCGCTGCTGCTAGGAACCGCATAGGAGAACATGATTTTTCTGTTCTGGGGGGATGGGTGGAGGATGGGTTTCAGCGTTCCTTAGAGGGTTCATTTCAGTAGAGCTTATACAAAGCAATAATATTGATGCAAGAATGATACAAATTAGTAACAGAGAAAAGAAGGTTAATATCTAGAAGACAAAAGAAATCGTGCGCACAGCTGACAATAAAAAATAATCCTATCATTGGGTAAAAGTGATGATCATGATGATGATGATGATGATGATGATGATGACGATGACGACGGTGATGATGTCCTCACGTTAACGCACACGGTGGCACGGTGAAACTATTTTCCATGAGAATGTTGATCATGTCATAGCTGAATTAACTGGGGGTTGCACAGATTGTACCCCCAGATCTACATAGAAAACCATGGGTTTTGTGCACATATATGGTTTGACCATGTTTGACTAAATAAGCACTATTAATGTTTGGAAAGCTTGGATAAGCATTGGTAAGGCTTACTAACCCTTTCTAAGCGAGGACAAGTTTTTTGAAAATAGTGCAAAACGGACTGGTCCTTATGTAGGAATTGACAAGGCCTACATAAGGATTATTTCTCTTGCACACTTTTTGGTGGAGATGGAACTATCTTATTAAGAGAGTTGTGGTCGTGTATGTGTTGCAACCACCCAAAGATGGAAAGTTGTGCCACGAGTGACTGAAGGCCGCCTTTTGTTGTAAAGGGTGTCAAATGCATTGCTTAACGTGAGTAGTTTTTAAGCTTTGTGAATGCCCATGTGAAAAGATGTGCAGATTCAAGAAAGAGAACCTGTGGTAAGTGCACTTTGGAGTTATGATGAAAATATTGCTTAATAAGAAAAAATGTCTTCTGTGTCTGTTGCACATCCTCTAAAAGATACAAATCGCCAAATATGGTGCATTTTTTTAATAAGAATTTCCAAGCGGAAACCGGTTTGTTGCGGTGTTTGGGACAGAAGTGCTGACAGCCGCTTTAGGATCCTGGCCTTGTTAAGGCTTATTAAGGCTCCCTATGTATTAGTTTGTGCCTGGATAGCTAAATTTAGTTATTGGGGTTTGACCCACAATCTTTGGGGATGATGGTCGTTAAAGGGGAACCGCCAAAACAAAATTTATGCATAACAGGGCCAGGTTAACCCTTATTAAGGCTTATTAAACCCTTCTAAGTAGTCCCGGGAAGGACCATGACACGACCATACTATCGAGATGATCGCTACGACAACGGTTGGGAAGCTCCGGACGCGGAGATTCTCGCCATTCGACCGCTTCTGGCGTGATGAAAACAATAGCAAATTCAGGGCTTGCCCAGGGGTGAATATCCAAATTATCCAATCTCCCTTAATAATGTTTATGATCATGTTTTGTATTTTTGGGCTTTAGCACGCCCGTGTTTGGTGGAATTTCCCAGCAACCCCGGGATTTTTATTAAGGCTTCCCAAGAGCAATGCCTTTTGCTGGTGATGAAGAACCCCAAATCATTTGGGTTTGGACCATTTGCCTTTTTGGAACTTTGATCCATTTGAAGTCTTGCTAGCGCCCACAGGCTCATTACTGGAACCTTTATTAATAGGCCTTATTACAAAAACAATCCTTTCCCAGAGTAAACCTTCTCAGTTTTGACAGGCTTGGAAAACATTAGGGGTCATTACAGGACCATTTTTCCGTTTAGATCTGGGGGTACAATCACAATCTGTGCAACCCCCGGTTAATTCACTTATCATGTTGATATCCGGTCAGGTCTGGACCAGCTGCACCCTTACTGATGCTGTGGAGTGGGGCGAGGGGATGTTAACGTTCATGAGAAGCTCAACGCGTACTTGATGTTTATATATGATCTATGATGGATTGGTCAGATTGGGAACATTAACATTATACAAAATCGTTGTATATATATAGAGATGCAAAGATATATGCTGAGATACAGTATGATCTGACCTAGGATGTGACACCTGATCTCATACGTGTACACATGTTCGGAGATATAGATTTTGTGGCATATGATCTGTAATAAAGATTGTTCCAAAATAATGCAATGACAACAAGTTGTTTTTTCTTCCCGCGAGATAGGTGCTGCAAGCACAAATTCCAATTTAATACAGATAGTCAGAAGCTGTTCCCTGGGACAAAATGACATGAAATGACACGAAGAATGGCTTATAGAGAAATCAACGTGTGCTTGCAAAGAAGGTTTCGTTGACATCCCTAATTTGAAGCCTGATAAAATTGACCAGGGTTGCTGACAGCGGCCCTATGAAGGTGTGCTGGTAAGAAAAATCATTTTGGCCAAACCCCCCATAATTGTTGTTGGTTACAAAATAAACCAAAACAAACACATCAGCCCTGGATATAAAGAAAAAAAACATAGTGGACCCCTGCTGTTGAGCTGCTGCTGGTTAAAATGAATACTGTATATGACCCAATTATCGGTTGGGACATAACCGATTCATAGTGTACATTCACCGCTTCTTGTTAATCCAACCATTGTATAATGGAGATAAAATTGCAATGCTACAGCGCAACTAATCTACAGAATTTATCAGAATATCTCTGTGATCCTGTCATGTGGGTAAAACAATCATAAACCATCCCCCAGTCATCACCATTTTTATAGGTGGTATAAACCATCACCATTATTTTTTGTGATTATAATGTGTTAACCACATTATGGTATGGTATATCCACATTGCCATTGCCAATGTTTTTCTCCCTTTTCGCTTCGCTGCTTTTTGGCTGCTCATTGCAACGTGTCGTGCCTGGAGGGTTCGGAGGCCGCGGAGGCCTCAAAGGGTTCCTCGGTTACCGCGCGCCAAGGGGATTTAATGGGATTCAACTGATTTAGCCATTCAGTTCATGGGGATTTAATGGGGATTTAATGGGGATTTAATATGATTTAATCACCAAATCATCATAAATCAATGGATTGGTTCAAAAGGCCTACGGAATGGTTTTGACCATCTTGACCCAAAAATCAGGAGATTTTCTCCTTAACCAATTGAAGTAAGCTTACCTTACAACAAATTGATCTCGGAGAAAGTAGGATACCTCCGAATTTGATGATAGCCAGTCACAATTTTGGGGCATCCCCGGCATCTCCCATTTTTACACAGATCCAATTGGAGAAGCAAATCAAGCAATCAATACCTATGAAATATCATATCCATTGTGTTTTTTGATGATTTGGATATACCATATATATATATGTGTGTGTGTGTATCTATGTGTAAGGTAAGGTGAGGTGAGGTGAAGTGAGGTGAGGTAAGGTAAGGTAGGGTAAGGTAAGGTAATGTATGTATGTAACTATGTATCCATGTATCCATGTATCCATGTATCCATGTATCGATGTATCTATCTATCTACCTATCTATCTATCTATCTATCTATCTACCTATCTATCTATGTATGTACGTATGTATGCATGCATGCATGTATGTATGTATGTATCTATGTATCTATGAATCTATGTATATGTATCTATGTATCTATGTATCTATGTATCGATGTATCTATGTATCTATGTATCTATGTATCTATGTATCTATGTATCTATGTATCTATGTATGTATCTATGTATGTATCTATGTATGTATGTATGTATGTATGTATGTACACCCGCGAAATCTAACATAGCACAATCTAGCCCTGGCACCAACTCACAAACATAGCACCTGGCTACGTCCTCACTCCTGGGGATTTGGAGAAACTGATCATTTTGTTCATTTTTGCCGACCCCTGCTAACATAGCCTCTGGTTCCGTCCTCCCAACTTTTGGCATTCCCCAGGAAGTGGGTAAAGGAAATGTACCAGAATAAGCTAACATGGCTGTCTGGAGACTTGTCACAGCTTGGAACCAAAAAATGGAAAGTGCTATGTTAGCATTAAATTCCACGGAAAACATGCTTTCGAAAACAGGAAACCGAACACATCAAAAAATCAATCCAGATTGAAAGTACCCCTGGTTGCTATGTTAGGTTGTCTCTTTTGAGTCTCCAACCGACCAGATCAAACCACACCGTTCAATCAATCCTGAATGAAAGCACCCCTGGTTGCTATGTTAGGTTGTCTCTTTTGAGTCTCTCCCATCTCCGTCCAACACATCTCCCTCCAGCCGACCAGATCAAACCACACCGTTCAATCAATCCAGAATGAAAGGACCCCTGGTTGCTATGTTAGGTTGTCTCTTTTGAGTCTCTCCCATCTCCGTCCAACACATCTCCCTCCAGCCGACCAGATCAAACCACACCGTTCAATCAATCCTGAATGAAAGTACCCCTGGGTGCTATGTTAGGTTGTCTCTTTTGAGTCTCTCCCATCTCCGTCCAACACATCTCCCTCCAGCCGACAAGATCAAACCACACCGTTCAATCAATCCAGAATGAGAGTACCTCTGGGTGCTTTGTTAGGTTGTCTCTTTTGAGTCTCTCCCATCTCCGTCCAACACATTTCCCTCCAGCCGACCAGATCAAACCACACCATTCAATCAATCCAGAATGAAAGTACCCCTGGGTGCTATGTCTGGTTGCTATGTTAGGTTGTCTCTTTTGAGTCTCTCCCATCTCCGTCCAAC
>Ga0126342_10007252_pt1 | contig 19782 bp, 19 predicted proteins | sample Cyp1metagenome_FD_92528 | JGI IMG/M metagenome (GOLD analysis project Ga0126342, IMG submission 92528) | Coral microbial communities from Lord Howe Island, Old Settlement Bay, Australia - Cyphastrea 1 metagenome | ecosystem: Host-associated > Invertebrates > Cnidaria > Coral ... | reverse complement strand
CACGCTCACACTTAAGCTCCACAATCTGCCTACATGAACTAGCCATGCAACAACACCTACAAGGCAAGGTAAATTTAGAGAGGGATCGATTCTTTAGTGCAAGCTCTCAAGAATGCAGTACCTGCCTGCCCAATTTTAGCAAGACTTCCGCACGAGCTGCCATGATCAATGCGGTTGCACCACCTCCAAGGCTTGCAAGAAAGATCTGTCATGTGCGGGGTCGTGCTCTTCTGCTCTTCTGAGAATGAAAGTGAATCAAGCAGGAACAGTCATTACATGGGCAAGTCCAGCAAGAATGATGTCGTTTTGCACAACTTGCAGTGACTCCATGTGACTCCCATAACACAAAAGTTTTCTGATCTTTCTGCATATGCTGCAGACCCTGACCCCCCCTGACCATCCCTGACCTGTCTTGATCAGCTCGCTGTACTTCTCCAAGGCCTTCTCAGCCAGGCCCTCGGCTAAAAGTTCCGAGGCCTTCGCCTTGACTTTGGCCAACACGCGCTTCCTCGCACCCGTCTTGCTGCAATGCAAATCAATGATGTAATCAATGGAACTTGGAGGTCTGGACTTCCACGGTTTTTACATGCAACTTCAAAGAACATACTGAAAACATACTGAAAACTGTCCTCGACGTCACAAGCTTCCTAGATTTCCTAGAATACTTCTAGAAATTTCTAGAATACTTTCTGGTTACAAACATAGCCATAGCTCTATCTCCAGGTCCTGGCATCTGAAGGTGGCTCAAAGTTCCGGGGCGGAAAAGGCGGAAAAGGTGGTTTGTCCTTTGGACCATTGGATCAATTGGACCAATTGGAGTGCAAGGAAAAGATGGAATGTGGTGTGGGATACATGTTTGTTCTACGTTTGTTGATTTTGTTGTACAGTAGGACCCATTTCTGAAAATCCGGACCTTTCCTTTCTGCACTGCGTGAGCAGGACAAACCACAAAACTACATGGAGCCCGGCCGCAGCCACCAGCGCAGGAGCGCTTGGAAAACGAATCTTCGCAACCGGTCGCATGGCAAACGTTTCGATCTGTTCCCAGCTCCTTCAGAGAGTCATCGCCATCGATGCTCACGGCTTCATCGGCAAATTCCTGCCAGACGAGTTGTGACAACTTTGTAGATCGTCAAGAGACCCTGTCTACCGTGTCTACTGATGTTTGGTTGATGTCCGGACTCTGCAACAAACGAAAACAAATTACACAAGCAAGTCTTGATGATCTTGATGTAGAGTGTCTGACAAGAACGTAAAGGCCGCCCTCTGAATAATTGAATCTACAAAAAATAGCGAACTATGCGAACTGTTGTATAGCTGCTACAGCTCCGTTCTCCTCGCTTAGGAGGTTTTGCGGCAACAGCATCTCTGCCATTGCACCGCTGACCTGTGATGCGGAATGCCGCGCTGTACATTACCATCCCCCGGAGAGCGAGCAACGAATTCAAGATTGCAACAAAAGGCTAAGATACGCTAAGAATCGCTAAGATACGAATTCAAGATAGTTGATGCCAGTTGTTTTCTGCTTTGACGCCATGCGTTTGCCCGTCGCCATGTCATTCATCTCCAACACGCTGTGTCACGTAGCCAAGAAGACCCTCTAAGACTCTCTACGACTCTACACTGGACTTGTCGGAAAACCATGCGAGATATGCAAGGCACATGGCAATGGGATGCAATGGGATGCAATGGCAGGCCTCCATTTCATCGTCGGAATCTTCCAACTCTACTGGCCCTGTGGCCTTTGCTTCCTTTGCTTCCTTTGCTTCCTTTGCTTCCGCACCCTCGATGAGAATCGGCGTCGCCTGCACAGTTCTTCCCCACACAGGTGGACTAGTGGATGAAGACAAGGAGCCGTTTGCTTGCAGAAAGAAACAGGTATTGTCTCTTCATGTGTCATGTTTCTTCGTGTTTCCCAATGCTTCTTCCTGTTTCTTCAATGTTCCATGTCCTAGTCAAGCAACAGCCGTGCAACCTCATTTCTTAGCCTTTCAACCTGATATGTCAAGCGTTGACCAGCTAACCGGAAATTTGTGCAATTTCTCGGAAACAACCAGGTCGCTATCTTGAGCAACAGTGGGGTCTTGATACAGCGCTAGTCACCGCTAGTCACTATCATCGCATGTACTCACACTGCCAAGCATTACAAGAGTCACTCGGCATCAAGAGTCTTTGACTGGCGTGAATTCGTGAGACTTAAACAAATTACTGCTGAAATTTGCACATCCGGAAGATGCTACCAGAGTAGATGATGAGACCTTATCTTGGGATTAGAACGTATCATGGCAAATCTATGCAAATCTCGGTTCCCTCTCAAGAAACTACTGAAATTATTTCAAATTCCATGTTTGTTTTCCCGGCCTCCGACTTGCCATTGGTGCCATTGGTGCCATTGGTGCCATTGGAAGCTGCCTCTGCAGTAGCTTCCCCACCGTCGGACCTGCAGCACCAAATGTGCCAGACAAAGGGTACCAGTACAGACTCTGTGTGTTTATCCACTGAAGATTCGCCTGGATTCATTAAGATTCCCATATTTTTTTTCAGTTGCAAATCCCATTGCAAATCGAGGTAGCGGTAGCGGTTTGACTCAACTAGGATGCTAGGGTCATTGTGTCTGCCGGTGGCACAACTAATGTCTGCTTACATGTCCCTCAGATTGATAACTACCTGCACTCTGATTTACAACGCTTGCTCGCTCGAAGGTCTGAAAATGAAAACCCAACTAGTCTTAAATAGTTTTGAGCTTTAGATGCCAAGGCAATCGAGCCACAGGGAGAAAGAACAAGAAAGAGAGAGAGAGAGAGAGCGAGCTTCCAGGTGTACGTGCCATATTCATTCAATCTAGCTATCCGTTATCAATCGTTATTTCATCATATCTTGAGGTGTTTCACATGTGACAAGACAAGGGCAGGTTCCATGGCCAAACCGGCCTTTCTGGGTCTTTCGGCGCATGCTGCGGCGTTTCCGGTGGAGCGTCCTTTGAAGTCTCCGCGGGTGCCGAGACTGAGACGTCTTTGTCTATTTCCGTCGCCTTCTCCAACTCCTAGGTGCAAACTTTTTAAAAAATGGCAGGAATGGTGAACATAAAGAAAGAAATGGTGAACATGTGTCGAATGTAAAAATGCTTGACTAACAACTTCAATCACCATCCATCTTCAGCTAAGGTTCAACTTCCCCCATGCTTCATTCGCGTCCCCAGAGTCGGGACATGGCAGCATGGAACATTAATAAAGTCAGAAGTATACAACTGGCTGAGGTGAACAAGATCGTTGGTCTCAAATCCTTCTTGCTTAAAAATAGAACAGTAAAAATAAAAAAAAGAGAAGTGTTCCACTTAAATCCTTTCTTAAAGTTCTTCGTACTAGGTGTGGTTGTGGCCAACTCCCACATGCTCTTGAATGCGTGATTCAAAGGAGGTCCTTTCATGTCCTTTCACACGTAACGGGTTTTCCACCTCCATGGGCTCCGTATGGTTTGCACTTGTGGCACTGTATCCTGATCCCTTGTGGGGCACCAGGAAAGAAATTCTGGAGGAACGGCAGCGCAGCAAGAGGTCGGGCAGGAAACGGTCCAGTGTCATGAAACTTTGGATCTTGAAACATCAAATCCAGATATGATAGCAATTTGATAGCATATCAAAAAATTATTTAAAAACTGCCTAGGACCAATAGGATCTGGATCTGGTTCCTGCAGACTCGGTGTAGCTGTCCATTTTGGGGACTGCAAAGCTCCTGACCAGTGCCTCGTCTTCCTGCGCTGGAGCGGGGGCCATGGGTGTCTGCGGTGGACCTTGGCGTTGCAAAAGGTTCCCGCAATTTGAACGTGAAATGATGTGAAATGATGTGAAATGTATGAAAATGATTAAAAATGATTGAAAATGATTGAAAATGATTGAAAATGATTGAAAATGATTGAAAATGATTAAAAATGATTGAAAATGATTGAAAATGATTAAAAATGATTGAAAATGTAATTATGAAACATAAGCTTCCAAGCGTGAGGTTCAATGGATCTCAATGGTACTTGATATAGATCATTCTTGGAGATGTATACCACATATACTACGATTCATTGAGATGCAACTTATTTAACCAAAGCACGAGAGAATGAGAGAGAATGAGAGCAGGGTGTTCAGACTCTGCCGTCTGGTGAAGTCTTGAGTCTAAGGATCACACCTGTCGTCTTGCCTATCTCCACGGCAGGGAAACCCTGCCCTGGACCTAGCAACCTGGCACTGCGAAACCGGAACCAGGAAGCAGCTAGGACCCTTCGAAAAAGCGCTTTAGATCTGTCAGATATCTTCAGATCGCTGTATGGCCTGAGCTCCACAGATCGTGATCCGAGAGCTAAGCCCTGCTCAACGGTTTGTCCTATGCCACTATTGGACTATGCATTGTGTGGGGGACATCAAAGTCTCGAAAAGTTTCCATAAGTGTCCTTTACGTCCTCCCAAAAGCCAGAACCTTGTCTTGCTTCTTTGTCGAGTTCTCTTGGAATTTGTAGGGCTGTGAAGCCAGCTGCAGTCTCATGAATAAATATGAATAAATTACAAATCAAATTCGCAAGGAATCTGTACGTATAGATAGAATTAGAAGAGCTTGAATTGAAATCAATCAAATGTGTGAAAGATGCAAATCCGCATGGCCGCATGGTTTCATTTGGAATTCTTGCAATAGCTCTGTCGGTTTAATGCCACTGAATCTTGAGCATTGCTGAAGCTGCAGGCGACGATAGGAAAACGATTCGAACTGTTCAAAGTTTGTGGCTGAGACGGGGAATGAGTCCTTGTTTTCCATGCAGAACCTTTTGAATCGTTTAATTTTTTCCAATCTTGTTCCTTTCACTTCCAACAACTTCCAACTCACTGATGAAGCTTCTGAGCTGAGTATCAGTTCCTTGCCGGTCCGATTTTTTCGTCACTGCCGCGCCAAGAGAACAGCACCATCGCCAGCAGGCAGCTGCTGTTGACAACTCCTCAGATTGGCCCAAATCAGACGAAGGTGACGAAGGTGATGAAGGTGTTGGATAACAAATGATTTAAAAGCAGGACAGGGTTGCAAACAGAACTGTGAGCAGTATGCACATGGCTGCAAGCGTTGTGGGACATTGTGGGACGATCAGTGATCAGAGACTTACTTCAAGCAGCTCCCGGGAGACTGTCACAAGATTGTGAATGTCTGGAACGTGGAGTCTCCTGAACATGTGACAGAAGCCGGTCTGCTCGTAGAAGACCAGATATCCACAGTCTGCCTGGCAAAACCCTTCTCGCATGAAAAATCACGAGGACTTCCTGGACAGTCACGATATAGCGTGCGATGTGGCATGTTCTATGGCAGTATTTGATACGGGGTTTTGACGTTGCGGCACAAAGTTTTTGTTCGTTTTCACTGTTCCTTCTTAAACCAATCTAAAAGATACAATTTCAAAGTGCGCAGTGGAAATGCAATGAACTTTGCGATTTCGTCCGCTGCGGAAATCTTCAAGTGAAGGACAAGCACAAGTATTACAAATATTACAAGTATTTCAACAATAGTTAGAGTAGTTAGAGCACCCGGCTAGAGCACCCTGACTTGTCATTCGCTCTGCCAGGCCTGCGCATGACAAGCTGCTTGGCACTCTGAGATACCATGTCCACCACCTCCAAGGGTCCACTGCGTGGCCTCACAGGCACATGGCACTAATCGCCCGGTTGTTTGAGTTTAAGTTTCACAAGTTTCAAGTTTGTGCCGGTGCATGCGGCTACTTATAATATAGATAATATATGATAATATATGATAATATATGATAATATAGTAATTCAACGCCATACCATTTTTGTGCATGGGTATCTGTATGCATCCATTGTACATGAACATACAGTACTCTCAGTACAGTGTGTTTGTCATCAAATGTCATGCTGAGAGTGTAAAGTGACAATATGTTTTGTTCTTGCCCCCCACCTGGTAATTTGACTCCAGTAATCTGACTTGATTGGCTTTAAAAATTACTCTCGTTCGGTTCCAAACTATGCAATCTTCTTTCAGCCCTTTAGGTGTTGCTTAATCAGTTCAATTTGCACGTATATAGAATTATACAGACAGTATGTACATGTCGACACTGTTTTACTAGCTACAATTTGCTCCCCAGCTTCGTTTCTTCAAGTCCACCACAACTTTTTCACTTCACCCGGCATTGTCAGAACTCTAGAGGAATTGCGCCTATCCTGGTTGCAGGTCATGTTGGCGCAAAACTTTACCATGTTTCTTAACATAATGGCTGTGAAGTTGGAATCAAAGGTTCGAACTTTGCCTGAACACTGCAATTTTGCCATTCGTATATGGTCTAGAGTTTAGAGATGTTGAAAGGACTCAAAGCCAATCCCTACAGATTGGAGGCGTCGCGACGGGAGAGCCGGGAGAAAAACACAGCTGCTCTGCCTTCACCTCTTCGGGCTGTCGAATGCATTCCTGGTCTCGCATGGCCTGCGACGGAAAGTCTCGTGTTTCTGGCCATGGCCGCGGCAGCGATCCATGAGTACTGACTGTCCTGACTTTCAACATCTTGAAAACCCAAGATTATATGTGATTGTATGATATATGTGTATATATAATTAAATTATATATATTTATTAATTGATATTCTAATATTATATGATCATAGAATCATACATGATCATGTATCAGGACCTAACGGCCTAGTTGTACACTGTGGCTTTCTTTGGATCGGTGATCAGTCGCAAAATCTCAGTTGCTCGAGTCGTTGGAGCCTCCACAAAGCCATCAAAACGGGGGCCCGGTGTGGAGGTTGCAGCAGCAAGGCCAAAGACATCCTGCGGTACTGGCAGTGAATTCATGTGGAGTCATGCTGTGTGAGCACCACCAACAGCCAAGTCTGACACAGCTGCACATTCCGAATGGATCCTGCTCTTGGTTTTGCGTGAAACCTGGAAGTATGCTAGTTGTAAACGCGCAGCCTGCCGCTTTAATTTCAATCAATTCCACCTGCTTAAGGGAAAGTGACCGACACTTGATCACTTGGTCTGGCTATATCCAGCTATGTCCAGCTGTGTCCAGCTTGCCTCTCTCCAGGAAGGCAGCATCTTGTTGTGAGTGGTCTCGCTGAGCGTCGCCAGTCCATCCAGCGCGGACATCTGTGCATCTGAAAGCCTCACCGGGGATGATTCGCACACGAGCTGCGCAGCTGCGCACTGCAAGAAGCGTTGCCATCGGTCTACGACGTCTACGACGTCTACGATCTCACAAGGTGCAAGCAGTTCGTGGTTCGCCCAAGCGGCTCGAAGTCCAATAGTTGGGAGTTCTCACGGATGCGTTCGATTGACGACGCCTGGGCATCGTACATCTGAATGCATTTGGCAACTGCCTCCAGTGAGTCTTTGACGCAAAGCAAGTTGCAACATGCTGTATCTCACTGTTGGACGGTCCTTGGGAATGACGCCTATGCCATGTTGCAGCGCCCAGCGATGCAAAACCTGCAGCTCTCCAGACTGAAAGCAGTGTGAAAATACTTGTAAGATTTTTAGAGAGGCGCTGCATCCTGTTCAGGTCCTGTTCATTTCAGTTGATGCTTCCATGGTGAAATAGCAATGCCAAATCCAACCTGGGAGGCAGTTCTTCCCTTGGCTTTGGCAATCTGCAGAACGTGCGGATCCGACAGCGGCTGCAACAAGTGAGGCCAGGAGTTGATCGTGCTGTACCCGACCATCATCATTCCTCAACTTGCTCAACTTTGTTTCTGAAAGAGAAAGCGACACCTTTCAATCGTTCACTGTCCCATCACATTTCACGTACCACCTCGCATATGATTTCATATGACATGCCATGCATTGCGATACGCATCGTGCTAATGAGCTCCATGGCAACCCCGCAGAAGTGTGAGAATGTCTGAGAATGTCTGAGATCTGTGCCGTGGCTTCGTGCCCAATCCATCACGCTCTGCGAGTTGCCCAAGATCTGCTCCCCTTGCCTCACAGCGCGACAGCGACCATCGGTGTCAAGATGTCTCCACGTTGTCACACAGATTCTGAGGGGTGAACTGCATGCTGCATGAAGATCATTGAAACAATTGAAACAATTGAAACAATTGAAACAATTGAAACAATTGAAACAATTGAAACAATTGAAACTCAAGAAATCATCGGGATCTACTCTTTGAGCCTAAGATGCCAGTTTTTTTGGACAGGGGGCTTGTAGATCTTGAAGATGTTTTGCAAGTAGACCGGCTTCACTCGAGCTATGGACCATAACCTCTCCAACTCCTGAGGCAAGGTGACGCTCCCAGAGAAACCTGGGGAGATCTTGTCCAATTTCAGTGCAACACTCCTAATACTCCAGCATAATCAACCATAATACCCAACAAAACCCAACATAAATATAAAAAGAAGCAGTAAGGCCAGAAAGATCCAGAAAGGAGAGTTCTCTCACTTTGAGTGGTTGATGTCACACCTGGATGCCAAAGTTGGAGACACCGAGTGCACGCACGCGGCCAAGATCCACCAAGTACTCCATGTTCCTAGCGTGTTTGTCTGAACATCGGGTATAGCGGTATACCCCATTTCTTCAAAAACGAATTCTCAAATAAGGAGTAGCAAATGTGACCAGCTGCCTGTCCTCCAAACCTGTTGCAGTTTCTCTCCTCCCACACCAGCTGCATGAAGCATGTACACGTCCTTGGGAATGCAGGCGGGACAAGCAATCGAACAGCATCTATGATTCCTAAGTGTGTATGGAATAGAAAATGGCAAGGTTTGTTGGCTTTATTGAAACATGTGAGATACCGATCGCCAGCATCGCCACGCTCACTACTTGGATCTCGGCCAAACACAATTGTCCCAGCCTGTTTCAGAAGGCAGGAGGACGCCAAGGCTCTAGATACTCGGTACGTAGTGCCTGGAGTTGTCCAGCGACGATGGTTTCCAGATACCTCATGGTTTTTATCTGCGCTCCGGTGTATGCGAACAGGCAGGGTACAACAGCAAACATCCCGGGAGGCTTTGGCAGCGAAAATGTTTGCAAAAATGCATTCTTCAATCCAATGTCCAGACTGACGGAAACGGGGCATGTACTCCCAAAATGATCAAGGAGTCTTCAATGATACTGCTGTTTTCACATATGTTCCCGGTTTTCATATTTGTTTAGTTTTGAACATCGGATGTTTTCTGGTCTTCGTTTCAGCTGCTTCGGTGCCGTGCCAAGCTACGAAGGCTCTGCCATGCCCAGTGCAACGCTGGTCGCCTTCGTAGCAATGAAGAGCTTCTCACGCGGGACTTGGCTGTCCCGGATTGCACGACCTGACCAGGTCGGCAGGTGGGGCATTGAAGAAATTCATTTAGATATTATAATCTAGATACAAATGTGATTATAGTCTTATAGTTATAACATATTATAAATTACAATATATGAAATTATACTAGTAACTATATTTCTTGAAAAGAAACGAAGACTTGTGCTTTCCACAAACAAGTGAAAAGGAAAGGTCTGACTGACAAGAAGAGACAGGCTCAGAGACAGGTTTGCTCAAGTACAGGGGTTGCACTAAAGTATCCCGCAACACACAAACGGATAAAAAAAATTAGACTCGAGCGATCAGCAATCAAATCGGCCTATCTCAGCTTCGTTCTGGTACGCTTCCGCCGTATCGATGTGGCGAAGCCCCAACCTTCAAAGGAGCGATTCCAAGCAGCTTGATTTCGTGCAATCCTTGTCTGGATGGTGGGTGGATTTTACCTACAACATCCTACTGTACAACTCAATGCTTTCTTGGATTGACGAATCCTTAAATATCTTAAATCTTTCATCCTGACGAAAACCTTGTTGTCCTCACTGCCTGCAGTGCTCGTGTCTAAAGCTGCCAGGTAGCTGCAGTGCAGCAAGCACAGTTTGGTAGCAGGCCTGCGAACGATGCCACCCCTGCCTTCTCTTGCGATCAATCCCGGGGACTTTGACACCCTGAACAGCGTGCACTCTCAAAAGGCCAACTTGGATCCTCCATCTAGACACTTATCAAATCACAGGGGAAAGCCGGGTCGTAATGTTTATAGTTCTGACTATTGTGAGAGGAACTGTGAGACAGGCATAAGTTAAGAATACTTCAAGAACTCTTGTTGACCCGGATGAGTCCGAATGCTTTCAAATACTTTGCAAATCTTTGCAGTATAACACACTGTCCTCACCCTCAAGCTTCCACGTGCCGAAGCCAATTGCGGGCATCTCCACACCATTGGAGAGCCTGGTGGATAAATGAACAGAATATATATATATATGAATATATATATATATATGAATATATATATATACCATAATCAATCTGTTTCAGCCATCCGCTAAGCTCTTATTCCTCCACAATTTTGCCGGATTCGTGAGATCAAGTGGCCACTTCTGAGATCAAGCACTTCTGATGCAAGCTATTGCGCACTTCCATTGATGGAATATGATGGGAGCGGTTCAAGTCTGTAGATACATCCGGAACACCCAACAAGGCCCAACAAGTGAAGCTTAGGTCAAGCTTAGCACAGCATTACCAGCACCTGAATGCGAAGGTCCCTGGGCTTCTTCCATCTGCAGGCACTGGGAGTCGAGCCGCCGGCGAAGGGAATTTCAGCATGGCCGGAGCCTGCTGTCGCAGCCAGGGCCTCGTGCCAACCCATGTCCAGGAAATCCATGGAAATCCAATATACATATTATATATATATATATATGTCATATTACATATATATATATATATACGTTATATTACATATATATATATATATATATATATTATGTGTTATTATGTGTATAATATATATATATATATATATAATTATATATATATATATTATATACGTATATAAATGGAGGTGCGTCGGTGCGTGTAGCCAATCTATCAAGGAAAATTGTCAGCGTCTACTCCGCAGGAGCTGAGTACGGCACGTGAGAGCCTCCAAGATTTGCGACGCCAACGTGACGACAGGTGCGTACTGCTCCAGCGAGGGCATAGCCAGAAAGTTTTGGATGCCTTCCTGAACCTGCACCAGCTGCACCACAGCCCTGAATCATTTTGAACCCTTCTCAGACCCTTCTCCCACTTTTCCATACGCTTTGGAGTCTGAAACCAGAGCATGAAGCGAGAGAGAAAACTGGCCGAAAGAATGGCTATAAGGCTGTTCTACTGTAAGCTTGTTCAGGTAAAGAAAGCACAGCGCTTTTGGATCTTCCGGATGCTTCCGGTGTCTTTTGGTCTTGAGACAGTTTTTTCTGCTTTCCTACTTGAGCTCCACTAGAAGGCTTCAAAGTTGAACACATGTGCAACATTGTGCAACCTTGCCTGCCCAATAGCAGTCATCACTTGGGGATCAATCTGAGTTTGGGATGTAGTGTGTCGTATCGCAGCACGCAGATTATTCATGATGTAATTCCAGGTGTTCAAAGCGCCTCGGCTTGGAGACTGGACAGGACTCGGCTGAGCACAGTGCAGAAACCGCAACCGTGAAGGGCCACGATCACCAGTGAATCACCAGCTATGCCAAGTCGCTTAGAGGGTTGGGACCCCCATGCTGCGAGTCTGGCGGACATTCTTCGTTGATGCTGCCTTCAGCCGGTCAAGCTTGTCGCTTTGGGTAATCCGCTTCGCGTGGCAAACGTTGCTTTAAAATGAGAAATCAGGACTTCACAGAGGAGCATTGCAGGTGCCCCCTCCCAGTCTTATAAGACCACGGATATATAGTTGAATGGATCTGAAAATTGCATATATTATATATTTATAAAATTTCATAAAATGATATAAAATGTTCTTCCTTTCATTATGAGACTTCTTACGTCACCACAAGTCCTTGGCTTCCAAGATCTTCCCTTCCAGACATAGACTCCCCACATCCCCACATTGACCTTTCCTGCACCAAGGCACTGCACTTCGCTAAGTCCGGCAGGCTGACGGCCCAAAGCGCTGCTGCTGCGAAAGGTACTGGTAGAGTAGCAGCATCCTGTGCTAAGCAACTGGCTGCGGCTAGACAGAACAAAAACCGCCATTTGAAAAAGGCCTGATATTCCACCGCTGATCGCGCGGCACCAGGACTTGCAATGGGCCTGATGTGGGCAGCAGAATGAACCAATTAAAGTGTGAGTATTGGTCTCTAAGCTTTGCATTCCTTGAGAAAAAACTTATCAAATCCAAAAAGTCAAAACGAATGTCAGATCCATTCAGACTCGAGGTGAAGTCTCTTGTCTCCTCGCCTCCCACATTGTAAGGGTCCATAAAGTGGTCTTTGACTCTCGTCACAGGGATGGCAAAACGTGACCTGGAACTCGAAGTAGCTCACGGGATGATTGTGTCATGAGCAGCACTCTGCTTCTTCAAATGGTAAAGTCTCTGTGGGGCTCGGAACATGGCATCTATCAATCCTCTTAGGCTTCTATGTTCAAACTGTGAAATGCGAGGCGTCAGTAAAATCGCAGTGACCAACTCCAAAAATCGTCCAAAAGATATGTGGAAACGAAGTGAGCAAAACAGAAAAGAAATCGTCGCCCTGCCTGCAGAACAAAGTTGTCACCCCGAACGCCATTGTGCCACTCCTGACGCGCCACAAGTAGTACCGAAGAATATTAAAAAATGGTCATCACATTCATGTCGTCAGAACATTCATCAAATCTGTTCCGCAAAATGTCACAAACTTAACCATGGAGAGTGGCATAGACGCAAAGACGGCATAGATTTTAGCTTGGTCGCAACGTGAGTGTCGCCACTCCAGCCTCTCCTGGTGTATAAAGCTGCCATCTATAACTAGGACCTCACCAGTCTGCCAGCTCAAGGTCCTCCCATGCAAAAGTGTTGCGAGGCGAAATGGTAAGTTGGTTTTCACCCCAATCCGTTGAAGTCGAGTGTGTGTCCGCTTAGCTACCAGGTACTTATCATCTCAGAATTGAAGGCCTTAATGTCTGGCATTGGTTGGCAAGTACCAAGGGACATGCGTGACATGCATGAGTTTATGAATCCTGGGATTTGCTGCAAACGCCCAGCCTATTTCCTACGCTCATTCTGGCACCAACATCAGCTCGCAGCGCTATGTGTAGCTGCAATTGCGGCGCAGGGCCTTGCCAAACAGTTTTACAATACGTTCCAGTGGTTTTCCGCCTGCTGTATGCCTCGATGAACTTGGTATAATGTTACAAGTTACAATGTCTCCCCTAGAAGTAAAATAGACATTCAACAGTGACCTGGGCGATATCAGCTGGAACTTCCAGATCCACACCTCCTCCCCATGTCAAATCTGACTATGCATTGTGCCTGTTCAGAATAAAGGTGAGTGAAGATCTCTCCGAACACCTCCCAGATCTCCCTGATTTCGCCAAGCTTCCGAAATGAGGTTTGAGACGGCCACCCGGGCGCAGCCTCAAGCAGTGGGAGCCACTTAGCAGTTACTAAAAAGTTTGGTGGGCTGAGGCTTCTTTCTGCTGAAGGGACTCTGTCACAGATGTTCACAATTTTCAGAGTATAATATGTATAATCAAAATATATTGAACAGATTTGAACAGGGGGACAAAAAAATCAGCTGAACTTTCTCGGGGAGTTCACTGGTGTCGGCCTCACCAAAGCCGCACCGGAGTTGGCACAGCTAAGCTCGGGCCGCGTGGAGAGCAGCGCACAGGTCGAAGGTAACACGTCACAAGCGCGGCTTTGCCAAGCGCCATTGCCTTGCCGGAGCTGCACTGCTCGCCAGCCACCCTCTGGCCAGGAAGCTTGGCCCTGGAGACATGCCACGACGTAAAGAGCTGATGATTGGATGATCAGAGACCTTCTGAACTGTGCCTCTTGGAAGCTTCCACAAGCTATTGGAAGAGAAGTCAAGTCACAAGGCGAGGCCTCAACTTTGGAGTGCTCAAAGGATAGCTCGTCAAAAAGGCCAGGATCTGATTGGAGCATTTGCAGCTCGTTTCGAAGAGATGGGAATTTGGACTCCAGCAGCTGCGCTAAAGGTACCTGGGCACATGAGAACTTTTGTTCATTCGAATTCCGTTGGAGACGACTGGTCCACCTCCCTTTCACCTTGACCTCCCCCTGCCACTGGCATCAGACCAGCTGCTATAGACTTGTCCCACACGGGGCCAATGTTTGCACTGCCAGGAGACCACTCCTGACAGGTCGGCCACAAGTTCTCCTGAGTCTGGACATAAGAAGCCTGTCATATCCTGTCATTAAAATCATTACCAGTCCTCATTAAAGTTCACGTCATAAGCGTTCTGCAAGACATCTGCGAATAATACGGCAAAAGCTTCATGGCGTCGAAGGTCGCAAGCGCCCTGGAGGGATCAGCAATCAAATCAAAGTTGAAAGGGACTTTTGATCAAAAGCTGTATGCCCCGTTTGCCAAAACAAAAAATCAAAAACAAATAGAAACAGATAGAAACTGAACAAAAAATAAAAATGCAAAGTGAAGGAAGCAACTGCCTTCCATACCCTTGAGGAGTTGAGAATGCTGAAGTGCGGCTCCCAGGCTTCCAGCCAAAAAATTGTGACCCTCGCCCTTTTGATCCCCGCCTTTCCAAGGTGTTGGCTGCCTCTTCTGTCAAGTACCTGGCATCAAACTTCCACGCCTTCCACGCCCTGAGCCAAGTCTGATCTCATCTCTCCGTCCTGGACGCAAACTCGCGGCCCAGCTCGCTGAAGAGCAGCACGGCATACGGCCACCGAACGTGGCCTGGGCTTGAAGACTTAAAGGACAGGAAGATTAATCCCTTCTCCCTGTTAAAACTTCTCTAAAAAATAAAAACTACCCCAGGGTATTTGTTTTGGGAGATTTCAGGTGGGTCAATTTGACTTTACTTGATCCCCTTTCGAAAGCAATTTAAAAATCACGGTCCAAATTGAAGGTTCTATACCCCCTAACAATAAAAACTAGTTAAGCCCAAGGTGTTTTTTATTAGGGGCCGTTTATAAAAAAATGTAATTAAATGTGTCAATTTAATATTAGGGGAAAGCTTCGAAATCCAATTTTTGGCAATATTTCCATTAGATTCTAAAAAGAAATTTAATTGATTTTGAAATCAAAGATTTTAGCCGTTATTAAGGTTTCAAATTCAGTATTAGGTGAAAGCGTCGAAATCCAATTTTTGGCAATAGTTTAATTAGATTTTAAAAAGGATTTTAATTGATTTTGAAATCAAGAAAATAGTATCTTTATATTAAGGTTTTGAATTCAATATTAGGGGCCAGCTTCTCCCTGAATATTGGATACCTCCCCAACAATAAAAACTACCCCTAGATTTTATTATTGGGGGGGACACGTTTAATATTAGGGTGAAGGGATTGCAAGGTTTCGGCACTGAGAATCAGAAAGAGAACTGGACCCAAGCAACTTTAAATGATCTAAGATATGTGCCAGCATGTGCCAGCCATCTCTCAAACAGAACTTGGCAAAATCGCAAACCCACCAAATGGCACTCCAAGTCGCACATGCGCTGGAAAAACACCTCCATGGGCAACTCTGAGCGATCGCATTGGCTAAACCTGAGCCAAGCTGCAACTGTCATGGGATGTCGTGGGATGTAATGGGTATATCAGTATATCGGTATATCTTCCGCAAGTTCCAGGTGAGCGGGTTATGCTTCAAGCTGCTGGATACTGAGCATCAAAAGCTCAGCCGCCTCCCACACGCTTTGCACGTCCACCTTCCAAGAAGCGGCAAACACAAATGCAGTCAGATAGAGCGACGCTTCACATGAGTTCATGCTGGCCGAGCGATCTTAGTCTCCGACTTTGCCGTCCTCTTTGTACCAAGCAAAGTGGTATTTCCTCAGGCTCTACCGACATGCAGCAAACAAAATCCAACTCCAACGGACACACCTTCCTACAGTCCCATTTGTCACCTGCGCCCCGTGGGTCCAACAAGCCAAGGCTCCCCATGGCCACTGCCAGAGCAAGCGACGGTGACGTGGGCACCTTAAGTCCAGATAAAGAATCTTGCCCGGCCTTGCCCCTGATATACGAAGCTCGCTTCATGTTATTTTGTGCATAGACTCAGAACTCGCAAGTGACAACCCATAAGTACTTGCCGGGGCTAGTTGTGCGGGATTACAAAGTGAACTCGCTCCTTATTCCTAATTTATCGATATCTAAGGTTCATCTCAGGTTCATCTAAGGTTCATGTAACGGTCATTATAATTTATAATCATTATATAGGTATAGGTTTGAATTGTTCAGCACCTTGCCATATGATCCGCCAAGCGGCGCGCTGCTGAAACTCCACCAGCTCCGCCGCCAAAGCCTTCGCCAGGCGGTGCTCGGGATGACGCGCTTCGTAGTCCTGTGCCATGCAATGTCCCCTACCCATATCTGTCATATTATCTGTTTATCATTTAGTCATCAAACATGGGGATTTCATGGGATTAAATTTAGAACAAAGCAGGGCAAGTAACCATAACGGAGGATATCATGGATGTGAGTGGAATATAGTATATCGTACAACAGGATCAACAGTTCAACAGGGTCTGTCTGAACATGGAGGGTATCTTAAAATGGGCACTAAACAAAATTGGAACTCATAATTCACGATAATTCACCGTCAAATTTTGGTTGTACCCTGTTTTCAGACAAGCAAACATGGACCACCTTAGACAATACAGTCTCATGGCAGCTTCTTCTCTTTGGCTGTCAGAGAATTTGGTAGACCTGCAAATATTCGTTTGCTTTGCCATGCGATACAAAAGCAGTTTCCTGCCAAGCTGCAGTCAAGTATGCTTGTTGCAGCAATTCATAAAGTCTCTGCTGATTGGTAAAGTCATCTGTCTCCTGGGCAAAGCCGGGACTGCAAAGTGACAGAGAAAGGGATCAACACCAAGCTGAGGACGTTGATTCGACACAGGGATGAGGTTGGATTTGCCTGCTGAAATGTTCCTTTAGCCGTATACAGAAATGGTAGTGGTCTGGAAAAGAAATGCAGCTAGGCTATGAGAACAAGAGTTTTTGAAGGTTCCTCTTCTTGACCAGAGGTCCTCGACCTGATTCCAACCTCTTGTGCCAAGGGACAATAGATTTGATTATTTGAAAAGATCGCAGAAGTTCTCAGGGGTCAATATTTTGGGCAATATCTAAAACCTTGAGATCATTCAAGAGCCTTCATCTAAGATTCATCTACATTCCATCTTTGCCATTCTTTGTGCCAAGGGGCTGAAAGGAACATGGGCTGCGGTCCCCATGTAATCTGGGCCTTGCCAACTGTCACCATCAATAGCAGCCATGGCGCCATGAAGGGACGAACGCCGCAGAAGTGCCCCCAATGTGTTTCCATGTGATTCCATAAGGTTCCATAAGGTTCCATGAGAAGGGTTTTCAATGTTTTTCTATGTTTTTCATGTGTATTTACTGTAGTTTATTTGTGGTCACTGTCGTTACTGGCGTTCTTTCCAACAAGATGCCTTCAGCCCAGGACTTTCCGTGGCATGATTCGGCAGTCAAAATGCAAGCGCCCAGGTTGAAGAGAAAAAAAAGCTTCAAATCTGATCCCATGTGTCTGCTTTCAGGGCCTTCCTTGATCCGCTCGGTTGTCTTCACCTTTTTGGCTTCTCTTCAGTTGGTTCTTTCATGTTCTCTTACATCTTTTTGGCTAGTCTAGCCACTTGGAACCACAATTCGGCGCAGTTGCGAATCAAATCATATCCAAACCAAAATAGTCTGAGAGTCAGTGCCAACTCTGGCAATCCCAAGCACGTGACGATGTTTTCCAGCGTGATTCAAGATCAACATCGAAACATCGATCAACGGCACAGTGCCCTGGTCAACATTGGCAATGGCACAGTCGGCACAGGGCGAAGCGGTTCGTCTTGAAAGGCTGCCCCTCATCTCAGTAAGATGCCGACCCAAGATACTCAGATACTGTCAGATACTGTCAGATACTGTCAGATACTGTCAGATACTGTCAGATACTCAATTTGACTCAAATGATTTTGACACAAAAAAATTGACTGGAAATATCTCGGCTGTTGGAGCCCTGGAACGATGCCATCTTCGTTTCAGCCTGTCATTCAGATTCAGCACTTCTCACTCCTCGATGTCTTTGGACTCTTGGACTCAACGCGCCTACCCCTCTTCACGCAAGCAACGGAGCACTGCCATCCTTCCCGCTTATACTGAGCTGTTGCTGGATATGTTGACTCCTTGACCATGGCCACAATCAAAGGAATAGGATGGAATAGCATGGAATAGCTGGAAGTCCCATCGAACATGGTCTGCGCGTCTCATTGATAGACATCGTCAGCCATGTCTTCTGGTTCCGATTCTACTGCTTCTCCGACGCCTCACAAAGAAATCAACTAGAAAACATGAAGTCACCAGTGTGTGATGTATAAAGTAAGGGTCTTTTTTACATATCAAAAATGTCGAGCCTCAAAGCCAATGCTGACAGCAAGCTGGCTGCCCCGTTTCCTTGATCCGATCTGTCTACTCATGGGGCCAACCCCTGGGGTCAAATAATTCAACGGGCCATAGGGAGAATCTTCTATCCTGAGAACAAATCAGAAAATCAGCAAAAATGATCAATATCCAATAGAAGTTCAGAATCCCCCAAATATCCAAAGATTATCATCATCTTTCAGCCAGTTGATGAACTTTCTGTCCTGGCATTACGGCACTGCGAAGCTGCTTCACATGGCTGAGAAGGGGCAAAAAGACCCAGTCAAAGTGGTGGTTTGCGATGTTTGGAAGACCAGTTAGCTGTGCCCCTCTGTGAACTTCCATGCCTTTGTTCAGCCTTGATCCGACTGCAGGTCGGGGGTATAGCACTGCAACTTGGTAGGTCTGGTGCCGATCCCTGAACCGCAAATAAATTCAAATAATCTGTGAAATGCAGACATCCACAGCCAGGACAGCCACAGCTATCTATGCTTCTCTGATCCACAGCTTTTCGACTGCCATGCACCACCTAAAGGTGAGTGCCTGAACAGCTCGAACGTTCTCCAGCTGGCTCAACTCCAACCGCAAACTGGCGATTGGATTTGGGTTTTGAATGGATTAAAAATGATTAAAATCATTTGGAAGCTGCAATCGCAACCGCAATTGCTGGTGTCGCAACAGAATGGGGACTGAGGCTCGGTGATAAACTTGGAGTGCAAAGCTCACCAGCAAATGCTTGGACGCTTGGAGTCTAAAGCCCCTTTGGAGGGCACATGTTGGAAACGTGTCAGTTGGGTACACATGGAGCTGAAAGGATTTTGCAGTTGAACATGTTCATACATGTTCTATTTGGAATCACTGTCCTAGGGTCCTAGACACTGAGTCTGCACAGCTGGACTGCTTGAAATGCAGTCGAATGAACATAAAGATGGTTGGGCCGCTGGGCCGTTGGGCCGTTGGGCTCTGCTCTCATTTTTTCTTTTGCCGCCTCTTCTTGGCATTTTTCTTGGCAATCAGAGCCTCCATGGCCTTCAAGCGGAAATTTGCAACCACTATCAACTCTATGGCAAAGTCTGAACTTGGTGCAAAGAATGACACTGATCTCATGTATGATTCAATTCTTCGTCACCGGTCTTCATTTCTCATCCAATCCTCTAGAGAATAGAAAAAGATCCTACCGCGTATTCGGCCAGAAAGCCTGATTCGTGTGAAGTCTAAAGACGTTGATCTTATGGAAGAACGCTCAAATGCACACACCGTGAAGATCCCTTAAGCTTACATATATTTGCATATCATATAACAGTATATCCGCCGACCCCGGCAGACGCAAGGGGGAGTGCGTAAGGGAAAAAGAGTTTATGACACAGCTGCCAGGAAAGAATAATAATAATTCGCTGACCCCGGCCGATGCAAGGGGGAGCGCGT
>Ga0126342_10007251_pt1 | contig 19783 bp, 12 predicted proteins | sample Cyp1metagenome_FD_92528 | JGI IMG/M metagenome (GOLD analysis project Ga0126342, IMG submission 92528) | Coral microbial communities from Lord Howe Island, Old Settlement Bay, Australia - Cyphastrea 1 metagenome | ecosystem: Host-associated > Invertebrates > Cnidaria > Coral ... | reverse complement strand
TATATAATATATATATATATATATATAATATATATATATATATCATATATATATATATATATAATATATATATATATATCATATATATATATATATCATATATATATATATATATATCATATATATATATCATATCATATATATATGTATACATACATATATGGGGTCTCAAAAAACGGGGAGACAGCCTGACCTAACCTATCGACATCCAATTCAATGGGGAATATTGTGATAAGCAGTCGGAATGGGTCAGCACCGGCAAACACAGGGATGATTCTCCCGTAATTCGATATAGCTGGGTAACGAACCCTGTTCTCCCGAACCCTGGAATCATGGTGAATGTTAGGGGAATCATCCCCATAGCTGGCCTTAATTCAGGTTGGTGAATTATTGTAATTTACCCATATATATATATATATGGTACTGGTAGTTCATTGTTTTGAAGCTACAAAAAAGTCATAATTATGGCATTCTAATCCTTCCGTTTAACACATTTACACATACACACCATTCTTGTGACGCGGGCAGCCTCCAAGTACCAGCTTTGCTAATCCCTCTGTTCGCGAGGATATAAGGACGGTCATCCGATGGTTTCTTTCCGTAGGTTTTTTTGAGCACTACTGGAAGTTTGATGGTTTTGGAATGACCATCGTTTTCCCCAGATTCGAATCACGACCTTTGCCCCCCCAAGGTGAGCAAGCGCCAACCCCTAAAGCGCCAGAGGCGGGAAACTTCTCTGCGCCCACATTTTGAAACCAACATATCAGGGTGAAAATGAACCATCACATGGTTAGTGTCACATCGTTACGCAGAATGGCACCAAAAATCAAACATAGACATACACAGACCAATAACGGCCAATATACCAGAATTGTAAGGAGGGTATGGCGGGAATCTGCAAACACGAAACAGTGGGCGTTTTTGCTGGTGTATGCCTGTTTGTTTAGAGTTTTTCTCTCTATTGTTAATCGCGCGCCTCTGCGTAAGAGCTAAGTGATCATAAAGCGCAACTCCTCGAGCAGAAACGGAAGGATCGTCTGGCTGCTGGTGCTGAGGATTCTAGCAGCTCCTCTTCAATCTTCATAAGTCCAAAACCATGGTTAGGGATAGGGCCTCCCCAAAAGCGAGACCCTTTTCCGGGAGTTTAGCAAAGACAACGAATTTTGACAATGGCTATTGTATTCACTTGTTGGTTATATTCCCGATATATTATATCCCCTGTTGTGGGTGGCTAAACCGCTGTTAACTATTCATCTATTCCATGCTTCTATACATGAAAATCAGCTGATATCTTCCATTTCATATATTTCATCATGTTTGCTGAACATCCCACGAGCCCACGATATTTCAGGAATGATTTCATCTGGTTGGTAGTTTGGAACATGACTTTTACTTTCCCATCATATTGGGAATTTCATCATCCCAACTGACGATTCGTCCATCATTTTTCAGAGGGGTAGGGCTCAACCACCAACCAGTCATGGTGAATTCTCATGATGTTTAACCTAAATGATCCCCTGCCCCATGATGTCACCACCCTTGGTGAATTCCCCTTCACCAACTCCACCGCAAGGAGGCCTTGCCAGCGGTGGACCCGGTGGCGCAAGCCAAAGCGCAGGCGGTCGCGAAGGGATCGATGGAAGATAGCCTCTGGTAAACTAACAGTTAATGGGATTATTAATGGGATAATTAACAGATATTGAAACTAACAGTATTTAACAATGGGATAACAATGGGATATTGAAACTAACAGTATTTAACAATGGGATAATTAACAAGACATATTGAAACTAACAGTATTTAACAATGGGATAATTAACAATGGGAGAATTAACAATGGGATACCCTCTAGTATGTTAACATAGCTATTGAAAATGGCCCATAGAAATAGTGGATTTAGCCATTATAAACATAGTGGATCTTTCCAGTTCGCTATGTAAAGGTTTACCAGGCCGGGTAATTTGTGACATAGCTATGAAAAATGGTACATTTATCATTTTTTTCCTATTAAAGATGGTGATTTCCCATAGCAAACTGTGAACGTTTACCAGGCCGGGTACCCAAATATCTGGATGGTTCAGGGGTACCCCCATGACTTCGGAAACCTAAAAATATGATTTTTGGTTTTAATATTTCATGGCGAAAATCGATGGGAATAATAGGGGGTATTTAATAACCGTACAATATAATGGGATATGATAGATATTGTATATATATATATATCAATATATCAATATATTGAATATAGATATTTAGATATGTGTAATTATATATAATTATGGAAGACAATAGATCTGGAATATTATGAGAATATAGCAGATCTATCATATGGGACTATATTGGGGGCATGATAGATATAACTGGAGATTAGTGGGGATCGGATCTAATTGATCTGGATGAATTATTGTGACCGCACTGTGACCGCCATGCTCAAAATACTCTCTTGCAGCCGAGCTTCTTTTTAATATAGAAATACTAAATGATTGAATATACAGGAGGTTGGTTTGATGGAGTGGGGTGCAGGTGGAGGAGTAGGGCAATAATTTCGTGCTGGCTTGCACATGCACTTGATTGATGTTTCGCTGGGATAGCTGTGCCCTGGATGATTGCAGTGAATGAGCAAAAACAACGAGGTGCCTAATGGCCTGATGACGCCAACTATTCCACGGACTTTGATGACATACCAATCACAAGATATCACAAGTAGTGTTTCATCCCATTATTCACATGAATCTGGGGTATTGTTAGTGTATCTATGATATATCAATATCATAAAATATCAATTGACACCATTATTACCATCTGGTTATGACTAACAGTTCGCCATGGAAAGATCCACCATTTTTAATGGGTAAACCGGGTAAACCATCTATTTCTATGGGCCATGGCTTAACCATGGCAAACTGTTAGTCATAACCAGAGGGTAGTTCTCATTGAATCCCATGGGATGATATGATCTTCTCAGGTGCCATGGAATCCCATGGTGATTAGCGCATCCAAGAAATGGAGCTTTCAATGGGACCCCAAGCGAGCTGGATGGATGGGCTGGATGTCATGGTAACTTTTCTAGTAAAAATGGCATGATAACTAGGGGTAGGCCTATGACTTAGGAAACCACCATTTTTTTATATCACTTGATTAAGTGGATTACACGTGTTCGTCAGGTTGTACTAAACCACAACTCTTCACCACTTCAAATAGATGTTAACCCCCAGGATTCTATATTGTGTTTTTTCCAGTACAATATATGAACTGGGTCCATAGTATTGATGTTCATACAGTAGATTATAGATTATACAACCCCACGATTCAAAATTATATCATAATATCCATCAATATCCCACTATACTATCCCACTACATCCCAGTCAAAAGGCCACATTGAATGATGATATCCCACTTTATATCCCATGGTATCCCAGTCCGACATTTAATAATATCCCATATTTAATAACACTTATATAACACTTATATAACCCAAATACTATTTAATGATGATATCCCGCTTATATAACATTTCTTCACCCGGTTTTTGTCGTAGGCCCAATGGCAGATGCACTACTTGGCGTCCTGGCGTCAATCATCCGAGGTTTCTAGAGGTTGGCCTTGGATTTACATGGATTTACCACATACTCACTGGTAATTTAACATGGCTATTGAAAATGGCCATTTATAGTGGATTTTGATTTACCCATTAAAAATTGTGATTTTCCATAGTTATGTAAACGTTTACCAGAGGATATCCCACATAAGAAGCCAATTTAAGTTGAAGTGTCGTTTTTTTCTGGTTGAAACATGTCGGAAAATGTTGGAAAGTGTTTGATTCACCCTAAGAAGGCGAAAAGCATCAGAAAAGCTCCAAAGGAATCTCAAAGAGGGTTTGAATTCAAAACAGCCACATTTTGAGACGGCGACGACATCATTCAAAGTTACCCACTGGGAACCACTTAAATGACTGTTTTCTAGCACCTCCCAAAAAGATATATAGAAGTTGGTCAAATCCCAACAAATCAAGTTTTATAATGTTATATAAGTTATATATATATATGTACAAGTGATAACATCACGATTCTATCTTTTTGGGGGGTACTTTGAGCTCCAGATTTTTTTGGTTTTCACTGGACATGTTGAGCGAGCCATTCGACAAGACCTGGGTGACCATGCTGGTGTTGAGGCGATGGCCATCAATTTGTCTGTGCCCGACATGGGGAAAGGCGTCGGTTTTGCTTCGGGGAAGCGGGCTGAGTCAACAGCGATGTGGACGACGTATCTTGAAGGGAAAATTAGTATCAATCTCATATGGAAGACATGGTGTCAATTGTTAGTATATCTGTGAAATTCTATGATATTCTATGATATTCTATGATATTCTATGATTAAGTATGTGTATTCTATGATTAACTACTTGTGTATTCTCAATGATTCCACTGTGGATTCGAATCATCATGGAATACACCTCGCTTGCTTAAAGAGCCCAGGGTTTCTTCATCCTCGGTTGACGATGACTCGATGATGGTAGCCAAATGTAGCTGGCCAAAAAATGATAAAACACAAATTGGGACGGTCAAAGGTAAAATATCATGATATGTTTATATGATATTATAGCATGATAATTTTATATACATGATAATGATAAAAAAAATGATGATTTTGATTTTTTAACGAGACTGCCGACGATCACCAAGAATCCTGGGGAAATGAAAAGCAATAGTGGCTGATAAAACCACTAGAAAAGATGTTGTTTTCCTGTTCTTGGGTACAACGTTGGATATGCATCAGCTGGGTTGCAAGTTATATTTGCGGGATATCATGCGTAACTTTTCCAGTAAGCAGTAAGCGTATTGTTTCAGAAAAAAACTAGATGAATTGGTCAGAGTATGAATGAGATTCGTTCCAGTTTTTTGTTGGATAGCCATAGTGAAAAAGGCTTTGTGACATCCCAACATATGGGGTTATACCATGATTATAGCCAGAAATGACCCATATGAATGCGTAATGAGAAATGCTGGAAATGCGTAAGAAAAATCCAAGCCCCAAGCGGCTAGGCCATGTTTATCAAGGATGGTCCGTGGAAATCGGCTTCGGAATGGGAAAGATGCTGTGGATACCATGGTTCTTTGTCAACGCAGACCGTTGCTATGAATTTAGAGTTGACCTGCCCAGATGGGTTGAAAGAAATTCCTCCCGAATGGCCCATTGATTGTAGATGATTTACCTTTTCGAACGCAGTGATTTACAATATATATATATATATATATAATTATATATATATTTAAATATATATATATATTAATATATATATATACATGTTATCTATAAATATATGTAATTATATATATATGCGCATATAATATGCATGTTAAATTGGTAGATGGTATATGCTGGTTAAATCCCAACTGTTTGATTTCATGACCACTTTCCATTTTACAAGAGTTCCTGGAGGGGCAACGGTGCTGCGGGGTTCCCCCTTGTTGGTTTTCTCCGTTTCAGGGGGCGGAAAGGATGGTGGCAACTTGGCGCATGGGAGCGTTCGTGGCAGGATGTTTGGGAGATTTCTACAACTGAAATTGGTGAAAAAGCAATGAGAATCTTACCCCTCACCACTCCAAAAACTCTTTGTTTTGGTATGTTTTGGTCTAAAAAAAAACTGTGGTGTTTGTTTCCGAATGTAGCGACCAATGAATTTCACCCGCGGGGACTTATTAGCACCGGTTCACTGAGGCGGAAAAGGCGGGGTATCCCAGTGGACGGGTCTCGGTATGCCATGGCTTTTCCGCATGTCTTTAAACGTTTAATGTAGGGTATCCACCCTTCAACAGCCTCATTACCACGGCGCAATGGCCCAAACATATGTTGCCAGGTCTGCGGAATTGGTATGAATTGGTCATATTGGAGCGTTTCCGATGATGCTAAAATATGCTCGGGAATGGGTCAAAGCATATAGTATTACCATGTATTACCATGTATTACCATAGTTTTGGGGATAGTTTACATGAATGAACATCATTAACCACCTATTTTGGGGTACCTAGGTTCCCTATTTTTGTTGACCCATCACCCAGATGAAACTGGCCATTTTGGGGTCCCCAAAAAACGACGGTCGTCCATCTCGGCCTTCCAGGTCGCTCGGCACCGTGCGAGAGCCAAGTCGACGGTCGACCTGGTGGACCTGGTGGACCTTCAAGCGGGGTGTTCTTCAAATGGTGGATCCCCATCTATGGTTAATCTATGGTTAATCTATGGTTAATCTATGGTTAATCTATGGTTAATCTATGGTTAATCTATGGTTCATAATGGCTAATAATTGCTGATAATGGTTAATCTATGGTTAATAATGGTTAGTAATGGTTATTAATTGGAATAACAATGTATGTGGTTGGTGGTTTGGAACCATGGATTTTGTTGACTTTCCATATATTGGGAATAGTAACCCCAACTGACGAACTCATATTTTTCAGAGGGGTTGGAGGAGGAACTAGCCACTGGCCTCAATTCAGGGTGATTATGCTAGTGTGAAAATTAGGTTCGCACAATGTGCAAAGAGGTAGATACTTCATCATCTGTTAGGGTATACGGTATACATATAAACCTAAATTCACATCATGTTACTGCCCAAGTTCAGCCAGCAATCTGAGTCATGTAGGCTATGTGCCATTATATACAACGATGTAGAGGTTGGTTTCCGGAATAGTTTCTTAGACATGTATAAATGGATATAAGTTGGGGATACTACCCACTTTGCAATCATGTGCAGAATAGTTTGCATTATTTGAGTGTTTATGCCAGTAATCATTTGAAGGGCACTTGTGCAAAGTGATAAGACCCAAATCATCATCATCATCATCATCATCATCACCCCCATGGGTTTAGGCTTGCAAATTTGCATATTAATAAGAGTCGTTTTGATACGGTTGTTGTCCGTCAAGTCCTTTAGTACCTGATGACAAAAGGTCGTATGTGGAACCCTCGGGCAACGTGATGATCATGAGATTTAGAGGCATCCTAGTTTCAAACCCATAATATATATATATATATATAATTATATATATATATTATAGTATATTATGGTTACAGTACGTATGTCACCGTATGTCTATAATACAGTAGATTGCTATTATATATATATACATATACATATGTGTGTTCTTGTATATTGATGTACGTTTATCAAGTCACTTGATCGGATGATTATCCATGGCAATTTCTCGGTCCTCAGTTCTGTGCCCCTGGCGATACGGATGTTCGCATGTCCACCAGAAACCACAGCTGGGACCCAGGCTTTTGGGTCTGTTTATTGCGGGGATTGGATGAATGTGGTAAACCCAATGCCATAAACCATCCCCAAGTCATCACCATTCTTATGGGTAACGGGTGGTACGTTTACCATCCCCAAATGGGGTTCCCCACATTCGTAGACACAATGGGCTCATTTCTGGGATTATCTTCTGCAGTTTTTGTTGGCTCGAGGATCGCATCCTCAGGTCATTCCTTGCTTCCTGAGTAGAAAACATGCTGGGACGTGCGTCCTTCGTTGCAGTTGCTCATTTGCAGTCAATGTTTCATTGAGGGGAAAAAGGCAGGAAAAGTGAAGGTCTAGTCAAGTCTTGAATTACTTGGAATCCATCTTTGGGAAGATGTGAAGTCTTCAGCGAAGACGGAAATCTGAAAATGGATCCAATTTCACGGAAAGACAAATTTACTAATGATCTCAAATTCAAAGTTTGGTATGTCACACAGTCAGCAAGTCAACAATCTGCCGTTTTTCCTGCCCAACGATCTTATCAAGCGTGAAAACCTGAGTTTTTTTGCACGGCAGGGCTCGATGTGACGTCGATTCGTTTTCATCCCAGGGATGATACTCAAATGATCTAGGAGATTTAAATGTAGGGTAGTTATATTTATATATATATAGTTGGTATATATTAACCAATATACAAACAATTGAATAATAATGACTATGATCAATGGGGATATGTGTATATCAATGGGTGCATATTGTTTTCATATGTGGTGTACCATGTAGCATTAGATGTACCCAATATATCCCACAATCTATGGATCCTGACTTTCCCCACTGGTTTCAGTTTGTTTTCAGTTGTCAGCCGTATGGGCCATATCATTCTGGCGTAGAACGACGTCACAAACCAACATCCACGGCTTCACGATAGGAATCATCATTCCCATTCCCAGACACAGCTTGGTGATGATTCAGCCAGATACCCTTTGGTAAACATACAGTTTGCTATTTAAAAAGGCCATAGAAATAGTTGATTTACCCAGCTATAAATGGTGGATCTTTCCATCGTTTTTTGTTAATGTTTACCGGGCTGGGTATCTGCCAGATCCCCAAGGTCTGGTGATAGTTCATCCCATCCCCCTTTCTGAAATTTTCGCACGCTGGTGACCTTGCGATTTTACTGCCGAGTTTGTTATAGTTGATTTGGGGGTCACAAAACTCTATCGCGGGGATCAGTAAAGAGAGATTTGGGCGGTGTTGAATCAGGATTTTGCCTTCGGAACAAAATGATGTAGTTAACAGTTAATTTAAACAATACTATATAAAATGATGGATGGTTTATGTTGTTAGGGTCACTATAACTTTCACCCTTTACATCAATTGGGGGACTATCCTAAGCGCTAAACTAAAATTCAGTAGGAGGAACCCTAGATTAAGAATGCGATCCATTATTTCACAGCTCAATTATATATTGTAGAGGTTCATCAAACCATATGAAATCATTGGAAATCCCATAAAGTAAGTAAACCAGTCATTATTTTGAGAGGGATTTCCCAATATAGGAATCCCACTTAAACTCACAACTCATCATTTTAGAATATGGTTCATCGGCGTTTCACAACCGAAGACGCATCGGAAACGCGACCGCCAAGGGAAGCATCAGCTTGATGCATCTGGTGCCACTCTTCTTGAGGTCGGAGCCTATGCAGGCCGGACTGGGATTCATTGATGGGTTGTATGATATCTATAGATATGGGTATGGATCAATACCTATTAATACCATTTTTAGTGGGATGAACATCCATAAATCCCAGCTATTTTGATGTGAACTACAGGGGTACTATTGGTTTTGACCCACATCCATATAACTATAGAATACTATAGAATAGAAGATCAAGCCATATAATGGTGATCATGGGGAGATAAGCATAGTGATATTTGATGCGGATTTCTGCATCAACACTGGGAATGGCTCCCGCATCATTGCTGTAGCCTTGCGGGCCAATAGTTTGGAGCCATAGTAATACCCATTCAACAATGTATGGCTGCTCAAAGGTATCAGTCCCTTCAAAAATGGATGGTTTAAGACTGTTTAATATACCCTCTGGTAAACTAACATAACTAACTTGAGTGTAGACACATCATTATCAATCATGATTTCCCTCTGGTAATCTAACATGACTAACTATGGAAAATCATCATTTTTAATGGGAAAACTCACTATAAATTGCCATTTTCAATAGCTATGCTAGTTTACCAGAGGGTAATACGTTTTTTTTTCATATCCGGGCACACCCCAATGACGAGCCATGCCCATTTGGTCTCTTCAAAGCACACTGAACCTGGGTGATTTCAGCAGCTGCCATTGAGTACAGTACATCCCTACCCTCGAAAACCAAAGAAGACCTTAAGATATCCTTGAAAATCATAAAATAGCAATCTCAAAAAGAAGCTGTAAAATCCGTATCAGTATCAACCCAACGAAACACGATATTAATATTGCCTATTTTAATCCACCCTCTGGCAATCAGCTCCATGGTGTGCTGGGAAGTCCTCCATATTTGAGATTTTCCCAGCTATAAACGTCCATTTATTTCGGGAATTCCACAGCCAAATTTGACCGGAGGTAAATCCATCAACATCCCTGGTATCACCTGGCATAACATAATGATGTATGGAACATCACCATGTTCAATAGGTGGATCAAATATAAATGGTTAATTTTCCATAGCTATGAGAAATTACCAGAGGAAATTTCCCATGATTATCCCTGTTAAACTACCATGAAACCTGCTTTTTAGATGTCTTGGAAGTCCCTTTTGGAAACACTCTCGTGATAAATCTGATTGATTACCCTCTGGTAAACTAACATAGCTATCGAAAATCATCATTTTCAATGGGAAAATCCACTATAAATGGCCATTTTCAATAGCTATGTTAAATTACCAGAGGGTACCAGGGGTTGGGATGACTATATCCTACTATACCCCCATTAATTTTACGGTAACGACATTTAAATATGTGGAGGACGGGCCAGACCGCGAGGCCCAGGAGGTAGTATATTTAAATCTGGTTACCTTATTTTTAAATGAATTGGATTCCGGGCGGGCCAAGGAAAACCTTCCCGGAGGTAGTCTAAAATACCTGTTCGTATTTTTTTGAAATCCGTATATTTAAATGTAGTTACCGCATTCCTGTTTGATTGATTGTGTATCACTACTATATCCCATCATTATATCCCCATGATATTGCCATGATGAAATCCCAAGAAAAATCCCATTCATTATGTCCCAGGGACGGTTTGACAGATTTATCAAACTATACCCGTATGACAGTTCGATGTGGAGTTTACCCGCCATTTTTGTTGATCATTTTCCGAACGTTTCTACATTTATCACCATGGGGGTACCCCCAAGCTCGCTGGATGGTTTATTTCATGGAAAATCCCAATCTAAAATGGATGATGTTTGGGGTGTCCCCCATTTTAGGAAACCTCCATATGTGTACATATATAAATATTTATATATAATTATATATACAATATAATTATAGAATATCTCAACCCATATATTTCATGGTGATATCAGTTGTCCCCATCCATGTCCTCCATATTTCCGATCTCCCCATGATCACCGGAGGCCGCATGGGCTTGGTCCGGCGGCCCGCCCATGTGCACCGCAGCCAGCGGTTGGGCCTTTGCCGATGGCAGCAGCAGCATCGCAGCAGGTGCTCAGAGCGGCGGCCGGCCGGAGAGGATGTGGATATTTAGAATGAATAGTGGTTAATCATGGTTAATAGTGGTTAATAATGATAATTAATAGTGATTAATGGTGATTAATGGTGATTAATGGTGATTAATGGTGATTAATGGTGATTATACCCTCTGGCCCTCTGGTGACCTAACATAACTATGGAGAATCCTTGGTGACCTGACATAGACCCAGAAAATTGCCAACCGGCCAACCTTTAGTGGAAACTATTCTGAATCAAGGCCTATGAATGACAGGGTCGAACTGTCAATTTACTAAAGGCTAATCCCATCTTTTTTGGTTTGTTGCTTCACCCGGTTTGCGAATCCGACATATTAACCCCACAAGGTCATCCCATTCCTACATGATTAATCCCATAAATCCCACATCCAATTTCCCATATATGTTAATGAAGTTTCAGTGTAAAATTGTATTTATACAGATACATATATATATTAAATATATGTTCCCAAATTGATTCCCAAAAATATACATCAATGTTGTTCCTATATATGTTCAAGAATTCTGAATATAGTATGGTATAGTATTATATCTATTCCCAAGTATAGCATACTTATATTTCTCGCATCCGTGAATATAGTATTTTACATGTGTATAGTATATGTTTTCTCCCACATATATAATCATATAATAGTTTCCAATATTTATATGTACAGTGAATTGTATTGATTCTGCAAGATATAGTTCCAAATGGATTCCCATAAGTATACATCCTATGTTTCCTATATATGTTCAAGAACTTCTGAATGTAGTATAATATTGCATTATATGTATATATACATATTCCCACATATATTCCCAAGTGCAGTATGCTGTTGTTTCTTCCGCACATCTCAGCAAGTATAGTGAAGCAGTATTCTGCCGGATATTTTCCCGTTTACTCATCCCATATAAGAAGTAAATTCGTGAAGCATTATTCTGCCAGATATATTCCCATAAAAAAAAGATCCCATAATATCATGTAATATCCCATGGCCCATAACCATGTTTCATAGGTATCCCATAATGTCCCATAATATCACATGAATAATATATGTTTATCCATTTCTCCATTTACCCTCTGGTAATTTAACAGTTTGCTATTGAAAATGACCCAGTCGAAATAGTTGATTTACCCATTAAACATGGGTGGATTTTCCATAGTTTTTTGTATGTTTACCAGAGGGTATGGCTATTGATCCATAGCCATACCCTCTGGTAATGACTAACATAACTATGGAAAATCACCATAGAAATAGTGGATTTACCCATGAAAAATGGGTGGATTTCCCATAGGTTGTTCATGGGTAAATCACCATTTTTAATAGGTAAATCAACTATAAATGACCATTTTCAATGGGTAAATCACCATTTTTAATAGGGTTCATCCATTTATCCCATTAAATCCCATGAAACCACCATTAAATCCCATTAAATCCCATTAAATCCCATTAAACCACCATTAAATCCCATTAAACCACCATAAAATCCCATTAAAATCCCATAAATTCCCATAGTTTTTTGTATCCACGTCTATCTATCTTCCCAGGCAGCTCCGCCGCCATGATCTGCAGCAGCAGCGGCGCCAACGAGACCGTGACGTGTCCGGCCTCCACCGGCACCGGCGGCACGGCAGGACGGCTTGGTTGGCCGCGACGTTTTTCCTGGGGAAAAAGGATGAAAAAGGGGGAAGACGTGGAGTTTGGACTCTGAGAACTTAGAGTTGATGGATTTTTATGTTTTGGGATTTTTGAATGGATTGTTCATGGATTTTGCGACCAAGATAGGGATTTTGGTGATGTTTGAATAGAGTTTCAACGAGAATTTTGGATTTCGGACAACAAGCATTGAGCAGGAAAGATAAGGATTTGGATTGGGAAGGGGCTGAACTACTACAAGGATTGGTTTCACTGCTGAAGTGGCATACTAGTGGAATACAACTGACGGTTACGTTTCTCACTTAACCTGTCGAATTTAAAACAGAACGTGCAAAGTTTCTGGACGCTGTTTCTCAGAGAAGAAATTAGCATTCCAATGGAATTCCACTGGATGTCGAATCATTTTTTTTGATCGGAGGTGCGTTTGATGATACATTTGAATACATTTGATGCATGTGATGCGATTGATTTTATTTTGAAGATTGGTATTATTGTTCGGCCGAGAGAGGGAACAACGCAGATCCAAGCAGGCATAGAAACACAAAAGTGACAGAAGTGGCCACCAGTTCTTAAAGATCAAACGGTCGAAACATGATGTTTTATTGGCCCATTAACACTCTAGCAGTGTTTGCGGACATCTTATACTTCTTCAGGGAATATTGAAAGTGAAAATTGGAAGTCGATTTATTTAAGTCTTGAACCCAATCAAGAGGGGTTACCAGAAACCCATTCGGATATTCAATATTGTTCTCCCATTTGAACATATAGAAATCTTGGATTTGGAGGTTGAACATGGACCCTCTTGAGGGGTTACCAGAAACCCATTAAACCGGGGCCTTCGTTGATCCCACCGGACGCAGGAGATCCAGAGTGGTGGGATCCGTGCGGTTTCGGCGTACCTTGGCATGGTGTGAATGGCATAGCAACGACGGCGTTTCGCTTCGCCAGAAATGGCTAGCGACCCTAGCGATCCATGATCATCCTTGGATCCCTCCGCAAAACATGTTTTGGATCGTTCCCCGCAACCCCCATGTTTTCGCCGCGGCCAATTGGCCAAAGGGCAAAGCGTTTGGGCTTGCAGCGAACACCGATCGGGATCCCTAAAGTTGAAAAATCACCACCGATCGTTGCGCCAGTTATCTGTGACATGGTCAGTTATTGTTGCCATTGTTGCTTGACAAATGTTGATCATTTACACCATACATACCATACATACTATTTATGATTAGTTATTTTTAAAAAATGATCTGATCAGTAAACTGACTTTGATATGTATTCAAGTTTGAAAGATGATTGACTATTCTGAAACCATTTACATCATACTTACACCATATTTATCCATCCTTATCCCCTTTTCAAATGGTAAAACGAATCATCATCGCCTTGCCCGACTAGACGTTGGGCTTCGAGGAGGCATTGGATTTTTCAGGGCTTTTGGTGTTTTGAGACCATGAAAGAGACCTGATTGCATACATAATATATTACCCTCTGGTAAACAAACATAACTATGGAAAATGACTATTTTTAATTGGTAAATCCACTATAAATGGCCATTGTCAATAGCTTTGTTAAATTACCAGAGGGTAATCATATGTAAATATGATAAATACACATGGAACCAAGTATTGGAAACACATATTTGTTTTTTTTTGATGCGAGTATCACCCATCGTAAATGAATGTAAATTAGCACACATATTGGATTATAATCAGTTGTCTGGCTACCCCATCACTGATGTCCTTCAGGGCAACAAGAGGCCTAGGCCGCTGAGAGGTTTCCTTTCCAAATATGTACACCATCTTTGATCCATCAACTACGTTGAATGGTGGTCAAACATGAACAAACATGCATGTAATATTATGTCATGTTAGGTAAAGTAGTGTAAAGTTATAAAGTAATGCAGTTTAAAATGTTAATGCATGCATTTTACATGCATACATTCTTTGTTGAGGATAGGGGCGCCATTCAAGAGGGGTACTATCTACTCTATTTCTGATGTCAGACGATCATTCCAAAACATTCCAAAACATGCTGGGTTGGTGGTTTAGAACATGCTTTATTTTCCCATACATTGGGAATAATCATCCCAACATATCCCAACTGACTTTCATATTTTTGGGGTTGAAACCACCAAGCAGTTTTGCTAAGGACAGCTGTGCAGTGCAAAAAGAAATCATGGGAACAGCCACTTGCAGCCTGGCTGAGACAGTATGAGGTTTTGAACCAGTGGATTTTCAGACCCAATGTGATGCAATGTGGATGTAATGCGGATGTCATAAAAACTAAGATAGTATCATATAGTGAATAAATCTACATACATATTCTTGTGTGTTATAGTGTTTTGGTCTGGAACCAGTTTGACAACCATTCCAAACATCTTGAGGCAAGAGTCATAGCAAACCAGCTGTTTCTGGCCATGCAACGGGCACTGTATCCTCACTATATCCCCATGATGTTACGCATTGCAATGGTCTGCTAGATACTCGTACCCTACATTACATGATTATTACTCACGGCCATCATCTTTATAGTTTACACATGTTTACACTCAGAGTCTATGTTGCTTTTGGGTAGGGTACGATCATCCATCAATACGACCTTACGACCTTTGTTGCTGGCAATCCAATCGTATCAACAATGGTAATTATACTGTGGATGGGCCAGCAAAATCCTGCACCACCAAACGGATGGTTGAAACCCAAACATAATAATGGGATGTTTACCATCTACCAATTGGTGCAGGATTTCGCAACCATCCACAGGAAATGTTCGAAACATTTCATTCAGAGACACGACTCGAGGTGGAACCGCTTCCGGAAGTGCCTTCCGCGCGGGGTTCTCGGCGTTCTCGATGACAGTGGCGCTAGCAGTAGCACCTTGGCGTTCCTTTTTTCCCCAGCTGCATGGTAATGGACAAGCCCAATCTAAAATGAATGATGACTGGGGGGTACCCCCACTTTAGGAAACGGTTCATCCCGGTGGCCTCTTGACAGATTCGGAAAAATCTCAGGTTTTCTGCTTCCCCGAGTTGGCAAACTAAGATACATGTGGAAAAGGGCAATGCTTCCCAGAGCGGTATTTACCCTCTTGTAAACTGTCACATAACTATGGGAAATCACCATTTTAATGGGTAAATCCACGAATTAAATCACCATTTTCAATAGCAAACTGTTAATTTACCAGAGGGTACATAAATGGTGGATCTTCCGTATCTTTACTGTGGAACCCCATAGTTCTAAGTTCATTTCAAAAACCGACATCACTCGAATAAATCGGTTAGCATGTTTAATATAATATATTACATACTATATATATATACACTTGCATAGTATACAGTTCTAGCTTGTTTCGAAACCCACTTGACGAAATATGTATATATTTATGACATACATATATATATATATTATTATATAGTGTGTGGATTTAAATGTACTGTAATTATAGATCCATGTACATACGTACATACATACATACATGCATGCATGCATACATACATACATACATACATATATATATATGTCATACATATTCTTTATATTTGTTGCTCTTATAAACCAAGTGACCTCTCTTGGGGTGTTCTGGAGCCGGCCTTCGGCGTAAGGTTGCTGCCTTCGCATGAGGACGCCGGCCTTTCCTAACGGGGGTTAGCCGGGTATTTTAAGTGGTTGCCATTGGAGAGTTGCCGTGCAAATAGCAGGAAAATCATCGAACTAAATGAGAAATGGCTTATGTGAAATGTTGTCCAAATCTATCCAATGTTCATTGGGGATGATCATCGATTGACATCACAAGAACATTAGGATTAGCCAATAAAAACATGCAAAACATAAACTCCATGAATGTCGAGTTGATCTCAACAATGAGTAAAAGTCCAGAGTCACTAATTAAAGAATATTAAAGATAATCAAATTGGTGAGCCGTTGGATCGGAATGCGGCACTGCTATCATAGCTATTATTTTCGGTATGACTTTTGGGGGATTGGCATGTACACGCAGTCAATGAGGTTGGGTAAGTGACATTTGAATGATACATGAATATTTATCACTACTTGATATGTGAAAATGAATATATGGTTAATAAGCAATATGTATTTGATATATCACTTAAATATTTGAGATATCACTTTATGAGGTCAATGCTAAGGGAGAACAAATGTCAATCTCTTATTCTGCAGCTTTCGTCTGGGCTACAGGAACGAGGCTTGCAGAAAGAGTTTAAGGGTTTATTACATGATTAAACACACACACACACAAGCGATCACATACAGTAACATCATTGTAGATACAACATACTGCAAGACAGGTTTAAACACAATAATACTGCCAATTATGTCTTGGATGTTGATGGTGTGCCAAGCCGCGCCATTGCAGGATCCAGCTTTGATAAGCGGCTCCATCACAGCGAGAAGTCTTTAAATGCTGCGCGTCGGAGTCAATATGGGGCCACAAATACTTGAACAAATGGTTTCAAGCTCGTTCCATGTACTGGAAATGACCGTCTATGTTTTTTAACGGTTTATAAAGATATATATATAATGATATATATATATATAGATATAGATATATAGATATATATATATAGATAGATAGATATAGATATAGATATATGATCCCGTCTCCCACCCACGAGACCCCCCTCGAATGGGTTGGGTTGGGTCCCCAGGAATGCTAGCCATGCAATGCACATACTAAAATCAAACTCCCTACCTACGACCTGTTCCTACGTATACATAATCCCTTTTATACCCCGGATAAACCATCTTGCTAGATCTTATGTCCGTATACTACCTATATACTATCTACATGCTATATATTTACTATCTATGCGCTATCTACAAAAGATCTATATACTATCTAAATACTATCTAAATACTATCTAAATACTATCTATATACTATCTATATACTATCTATATACTATCTATATACTACCTAGATACTATCTATATACTATCTATATACTATCTATATACTATCTATATGCTACCTATATTCTATCCTATATTATCCTACCTATCTTATATCTATATATCTGTACTATCTTATGTTTTTTAGCATATGTTATATATATACATACTTATACAGTATATACCTACACACACCTAGTATCTAAGACGATCTTGTGTCAATGTAGCCCTCACACACAAGGAGAGAGAATCCCCACTACATATACCCACTTATATACCTACATATGTACTCATGTGTATATATATATATATCAATATATATATATATATATCAATATATATATATATCGATATATATATATATGTACAGTATGTTATAACTATCCTTTACATACCTACCCCACAGGGGGGGAGGGGGAGATCACCGATACCTATATACCTATATGAGCTCATACACATCTATATATGCCTTTACCCCCCATATGGGGATCATCACTACCTTTGTACCTATATATTATCACATATACCCAATAGACCCCATGGATCTGTAGACCCATACCCCAAATGGGGGGTGGGGGGACAGGGAGGGCTGCATCATATATATATACACACATATCAATGAAATATATATATATATATATCATGATGAATACTGGTTTGTAATGATTTATAATGATGAATAATGATCTGTGATATAGATTTATAATTATTTATGTTAATTGAGAAATGTACATATATATATGTATATATATACATAGTATTTCATCATCCTTTGAACTTGCTGATTTGCAACTTTGTTTTGGGCTCTAAGTTTCGGGGAAGCCCTTTTCTGGCCTGCGGCTTCAACGCATCTGAAGTGTTTTCCTGCCAGCCCCACCAGTGCTGGGCCTTGGCGGCACGTGCAAAGGGAGGTGTCCGACGTTCGATTCAGCGCAAAGCCGCTGGATGTTCGAATGTTAGAGGCTGTGGCGGCTCCTGTTCGAAAGAAAAACTCGCCACTTACCCATCAGCCACTAACAGGGTCTGCAAGGTTTGGTCAGCTCTTTTGGGGTTGCTATCTTTGCGATCGGGGGCCTCCAGCAGAGCCCTCTGGACCAATCCAAGCATTCAAGAAACAGACCGGTGTGAAGTTCTGTGGAGTGAACCCCCAGGAAATGTCAATGGCATGGTCAACGGTGGTTAGAGGGTGTTAATGGGAATGGGGTCAACAATGGGGATTTCTTCAGCCATAGAATCAGGAATGTGATGTGTTTTTTTAAGTATCATATGTATCATCTATGTGTTATGAAAAATGGAGAATCCACGAATCCACTCTGCATGTTGTTCCTTTGGCCAAGTGATAATAGATCACTGACCTTTGGGGTATCATACATATTTTGGATGCTCAGGTGCAGTTTGGGTATCGATCCGCTGCTAAAAACATTGGCACCAAGCACTCATGGGAATGTTCCCTGCAATTCTGAGGTACTGAGGAAGAAAGTTGTCGTTGTTTCACGCCAGGAACCCTGAATCCCGAACGAAAAAGTGTTATTGTTATTCCGCAATATAGTGAGTCTGTTTATCTGAATTTTTTGGTTCACCATGATTGGAATCAGGGAAACAGGTTCCGGAGTCAGAAAATATGCCATTAAAAAAGGAAAAAAAATATTTTTAAAAAATATATATATTTTTTTATAATTAAATATATATATATATAAATTTTAAATTTAGAAATATATATATAATTTAAAATATAATATATTATAAAATTATATAAAATCAAAACAAATTTAATTCTCAAAATTCCGAATAATTAATTAATATCTATAGAAATTTTAATGATATATTTATTACATAGGTTGTTATAGGGGTTGCTAAGGGAGGTTTTATATATTTTTGTGATTACGGGATATTATAAATTTTGATATATAAAAATTAATTAAAATTATATTTTTAAATATATTTATTTTTGGAAAATAAAAGGGAATTATTAAATATATATATATTATAAATATTATTTAAAATTTAATTTATAGATTTTTTTTTTTTTCTTGGGAATAATTTTATTTAATTTAATTATTTTAATTAATTTTATTTATTGAATTTTATTATTTTATATTTTTTTTGGAAAATAATTAATATAAATAAATATAATTTTGATTAATTTAAATATATTATATATTATAATTATAATTTGGAAAAGAAAAAACATAATAATTTAAATAATAATATAATTTAATATATTAAATAAATAT
>Ga0126342_10007250_pt1 | contig 19783 bp, 18 predicted proteins | sample Cyp1metagenome_FD_92528 | JGI IMG/M metagenome (GOLD analysis project Ga0126342, IMG submission 92528) | Coral microbial communities from Lord Howe Island, Old Settlement Bay, Australia - Cyphastrea 1 metagenome | ecosystem: Host-associated > Invertebrates > Cnidaria > Coral ... | reverse complement strand
TCTTTCTATCTATCTACCTATCCATCTATCTACTCTATCTACTCTATCTACTCTATCTACTCTATCTACTCTATCTACTCTATCTACTCTATCTATCTATCTATCTATCTATCTATCTATCTATCGACAACCGTCCGTAACTCGGAAGTTTCTAACGAAACTTCCTTTGATGAATGGTTATAATGTAGCGATGTATGAATGTAAGAATGTCTGAATGCATAGCTATAGGAATGCATGAATGCGAGAGTCTATGAAAGATTATGAATCATGAATGTAGAAATAGAAATGTATGAACATATTTATTTGACAACTGACTGACTGACTGAATGAATCAATGAATGAATGAATAAGTGAATGGTTCCACGACTGACTGAGTGATTCCATGACTGACGGAATGAATAGATATATGCATTGTCTGTCTATCGTGTAATAATGTGCAACATAACTATGTGGATGTGCAAGTGTATGAACATGCGCAAAAACATATCTTTGAGATTCTTTGAGTGTGTTACAATGCTTCCTTGATTGCCTTGTTGTTTTACACATGTCCAGCTATTCTTCGAACAAAACATACAAAAGTTAAAACGATGTAAAACAGCTGTCTGTCTTTGTTCAGAACACGTTGATCAAAGAAACGTGTTTGGATGGCCAAGACCAGCATAGACTTTCCCAATGGAGTGAGCTTGAGGCCTGGGTACAAAACGCGCTCAGTCGTATCGCACAGTGTACTTTCAAAATTTCGAGCTCATCGAAACTCTGGTGGATGCATGTAATTTCATTCTTTGGATGCAACCGATCGTAGGGCACCCAACAAGTCCATCACTGCTGCTTTTTCCATCGCAAACGCGACCTGAACATGACACATGGTGATGGAAGGGCAATCAAACTTTGAAACTGAAGCTCCATGCACTACTGTGGCGCCTGACAGTTGATGATTTTGATGGCTTGTGGACCACTTATGGATGCTTATGATTGCTTATGGATGTTTAAAGACTGGCCTTCTGGCGCTTGGGAGCACCTGGAATGGCAGCACGTATGATGTTCCTGAGCTCCGCAAAGCTACAGTAGGATGTCTTTGGTGTTTCTTCTGCGATACATGTCTTAAATGCAAAAACAGTCTCCCCAACACAGGCTCGAGGATGTCAATGAAATGTCGGCCTCAGCCGATGATCCGCCCCGCTTTTCCCGGTATCCGCCATAGCCCAATGAAGGCCCCGCTTAACCTTCGCTACTTTGGCTCGCCTTCTCGAGCAGGCTCCTGGATGACTTGCAAGATCCAGGACTCCTTGGCCAAAGTTCCACCAGAGGATTTGCCACACGACGCGATGCGATACAGTATGATACAGTACAGTATGATCTTATAATATCTAATACGGATAATATATGAATATATATGATAATGTGGTATGCTTAAATCATCTTGAATCACTTGAATCAACCACAACTGCATCCTTCTGAAGTTTCTGGATTATGTTTATCCATTGCCACAAGGTCCTTTCAATCCCAATCCCGGGTTGAGATGGGGACTGAACGCTGCATCACTGCGACAGCATCAACTTGATAGGTGCTCTGCTCCAGCTGGTATCTGCCCACCTTTCCACGGATCAGGTCTCAAGATCCGAATGTTGCCGCGTTTTGTGTTTTGTGTTTCCCTAAATGGGTATGGATCAATACCTATTAATACCATTTTAATGGGATGAACATCCATTTACCAGCTATTTTGATGTTCACCAGGGGTACAAGGTTTTGACACACTGCCAAATGTTGTTTTTGTGTTTCCATGTTGTTTCCGCAATTCGTTGTTTTTGCCGCTGAAGTCATCTTACGCTCCGGAAAAAAAAGAAACGCGGCCATCACATGTAGCCTGTAGCCAGAAAAGGACCTTTTTAGACCTCCCCTGCAAATGGCGCAAGCCAAAGATCTGCTGCTATAATGCTGCGCAAGACTGTCCAAACACAGGTGGCACACTTAGATGGCTTTGCACCCGGGCAAGTCCGACACACTGGGAGACTGCTTTCACTGTTCTTGAGGTAGGATATATTAGAATTCTACAATGTTCTAATAGATTTTCTTTTATTTCGATTCACCAGAGAATATAGAGGCGTTAGGTCGCATTTCGTCGGTCTAAGTTTGTATAAAATCAGGATTTGGCAGGATTGTTTTTTTTTATCAGCACAGGAATGCTGCTGCCACATTATCGATTCCATTCTTTCATGTATTGGCAGTGTAGGCCTTGCAAGCCATCAAACGGGTGTATCTCTGTCGCACATTGTCGCAGTGGGGCATGTCTTCATGGGCGAGCTGTATTTCCGTGTCTGTGCGTGTCTTTCGTCAACCTCAAACAAACCAAGTGTATTGTACAAGCACCTCTTGAAGTTTGCTGGTTCTAGTGTTGTTCAAAACAAGCAAGGTCTTGGAAATCAAGAATGTGAAACCATTTGCAGTGGTTCTACAAACAATTACTAACTATTGCATCATATTGCATCAAACGTATAGTATTCAATAGTCAATAGTATTCAAACATGTCCAAACAATCTTGAATCTTGACCCCTAACACATCATTGATGAATCATATACAGTCAGCCAGACCTACGTATTTGTTACTTGCCAACGGGCAATGGATCATGCACGTGTGGTCGATCCACCTCTCGCTGGAGATCTTCTTCGAGAACGTGGAGCGTTCCATTTTGTGCCTTGCGGAGCTGCTATCATGTGGCGATGGGGGCAAAATATCAAAATACTGAGGCCCTGAATACAGTAGTACTTAGCTAGTTATATAGTATATGTCATAATATGGTCATCATTCATAATATTTCTTTATTGTGTAGTTCACATGAAAATGGCTGGTAGATGATGATAGATGAATGTGGATCCCAACATGCATGGTATTGAGTAATCCTGATCTACATTCCTCTTCGTTGACTGGTGCAAATCGTTGGAAAGCTAAGCGCTGCACATCACGCAAGCTGCCACCGCTAAAGGCTGCCACCACAAAAATGACCAGCCTGCCACAGTCACTGTGTCAATTCCTGTCTACACAAGTGCAGGTGCTTCATATGGTTGAATAGTCTTGCTATATGACTCCACATGTGTAAGCTGCAAAGCTCTAAACTCTAAACATCTCTAAAATATTTGCCACCTTATGTTCTCCGGGAGTCTGGGTAGATTCACCCAGATCAACTCGTCTAGCCCAGCCTCCAATGGACAGAAACAACAAAAAGATGGTCACAGCAAAGAAAGGCAGCTTCACGCTATTTATGTTTCAACTTCGGCACAGCAAGGCATAGACCCAAAGCCCCAAAGCCTTTTTGCCGGTTTGCTCATCGCCGGAGTGTGTGATGGTACCCTGGAGAGCCTCGTGAGCAGGTGACTTAGTGCGGATGGAAGCAGTCTCGAGACTGCGGCAACTGATTCCTTCACGCTGTTAGATTATGTTAGGTGCACACACTACTATTATGATCTCTCAAATGCACTGGAGAGGGTTGCAATTGGTTGCAGCTTGCGAAATTAAAAAAGTGTTCAATGTGCGAAATCATCACGAATCGCTCTGCAAGTGGAATGTAAGTGGAATGTGGTTGTCAAAGCTTCGCCTTCATGTTGTTGTAGTACACAGCATCAACGATGCATCCTTTGTCGTTGACCACTACTGCCTAGCAGCAGCCATTTTAGCCGGTGAGATTCTTGGCTGTCAGGCGGGCCTGCAAGTCCAAATCCACAGCCTGTCTTCCGAGATCCCAGGACCTCAAAATCACCAAGCATCATTAAGATCATTAAGCATTATCAATGCATTATCAGATTATCAACTGAACTGCAAGTACATTGGGTTGACAAGAATCCGCAAATCTGTGGCGCGGGCACAGCAACTCCATACCTCAGAACTTGTGGGACTTCACATCCCAGCACATCCCTAAAATCCCTAGCCAGCCATAGCCCTTACATGCCCCTACTTTGTATGCGCTTGGTTCCCTGCTTCACAGCTCGCAGAGGTATGTCTTCGTGACTGCCTAACAGCAAATCAATAAATCATAATAAGTCAATGCGCGATTCTGGCGGCCACTTGCAGTGTCAGCTGCACAGCTCTTCGCCGCCGAGCAGCTCATGAATGCCTCCTGAAGTCTACCAGGTCCAAACATGTCCAAACCAGGAAAAAGCAGCACCGAAAACAAAAGCTCATGGGAAGTGAGCAGAAGGACCAAAAGATGCAAAAGATCCAAAAGAAACAAAAGGAGCCAAAGTCCAAGGATTCAAAAAGATTCAAAAAGGAGGATGGATGTTCATGCTGTTCATGGGTCCCTTGCAAACAAACCCGAATGACACACAGAAAACCTGGAGGATGTGAAGGGATGTGTTCAGTCTCGTCCTGTAATCCTTAACGTCACAGCATGTCAGTCCTTCGCACATGTTCTCTTAAATCAAGTAGAACTCCGTGAAAAGCATCCAGCTGCATTGTCGCTGCATTGCGTAGTGCCAAAGTTGCGCAAACTGAATTTATATGGTTTGAGTTTGAATATTGTGTTTCAATTGTTGAACAGCTAGATCGTGCATGACTGCTAGTCTGGAGCCTGGGACGACGGAAGAAGAGCTTGAATAAAATGTGAGATCACTGTTCCAATCTAAACAAGGAATCAATGCCCAGAAATCATCGTACGGTCCTGTCATACATAGTACCTTGTACAGTAACTCTCAGCAGGCTTCTAGCAGCAAATTTTCGCTGACCCGCAGGTAATAAAGGTACAGGAGAGGCTGTTTGACCTTCTGCAAACTTAAACGTTAGCCATGCTTTGTCTTGTTGCATTGATGGCACTCATGCAAGTCTGATTTTTGAATTCAGCCTACCCACACCTCCCCGCAGCATCATTCCGAGTTGGGGAAGTGACGCGTCGCGATCTTTCTGTGGCAGGGAGGGATTTCTCCAATCTTGGAGTCATTAACTTTGAGTTGGAGCTATCTTGCAGCGCCTCTCTTGGGCAGATCACTGCTTGAGATGTTTGGCCCGTTTGGCCCGTTTGGCCCGTTTGGCCACCAGGCTTGAGGTTTGAAAGGTTTGGAAGGTTTGAGACATCTGCTCGCTGCAAAGGTCGCATCTGCCAAGCTTTGAGAATCTGCGGCTGGATTGAGAGCTGAGTGAGCTGCGGGCCACTTTGAGCATTTTGAGCAACTCTTGGGGATCTTTGTGGTGAAGGAACAAATCTGGGTGAAACCATGGGCGAAGTTGTTTGCGTCAGCCTGGGAGTTGACATTGTCCAATTCACTGGTTGAGATACCGGCATCCGTGGAGACACCATCTGGGGTACATCACCTGCGCGTTCCGTGCCAAGGTCATTGCGTGGGAAAACATTCGCTGAAATGATCGGAGGCTTCTCAGATTTGTAGTTGAAGGACAGGTTGTGCAAAGGTCGCAAAGGTGCGGGTGAAGATTGTCTGGTCGAGTGAGTGAAGTTTGGCACTGCATCCTTCGGCTGGCATCGTTTTGGATCATGGATCCCCGAGGTCACTGAGGTCACCTGGGGCACATGGCTGGGCACATGGCTGGGCACCTGGCTGACTTGGCTGGGCGCATGACTGGGCACGTGGCTGGGCACGTGGCTGGGCCCGTGGCTGTGCACGTGGCTGTTGATGCTGTTGCTCTGGGTTTCACCCGTTTCAACTCGCGGCAAAACAATGGTCTGATCCGAAGGAGTTGGTCCGGCATCGCTGTCCGACTCGGGAGGTAGAGCCGGTGCTGACATCTTTGGCTCCAGCGAGGCCACATGGGCCACATCTTCAACAATCCCACGAAGTGTGTCATTGAGCTGGCCGATGCACATCTTGGTCTCTGAGGACAATTTGTTGAGTTTGTTTTCAAGCTGCTGCTGTTCTGCTTTGACATGGGAAATCTGCTCCGCAGCGGCACTTTGGATCTCTTCCAGCCGCTTTAACTGGAGGATCTGCGCACGTTCAGATTCCCTCGTGTCTGAAATCGTTTCATTGATAGCATGCACGTGCTGCATGACATAGCCCTGCTGCTGCTGACTTTTCATCTGGGTTAGCGCCAGTTCCTTTGTTGCTGGATGTTCGGATTGCAAAATGTAAGAAACGTTAGAATATAGTGAGATATGAGATACTGTATGTCGATTAACAGGTCCCACTGGCACTACCACACTACAGTAAGTCGCCACTGACCGCCCTCAATGTTGTTTTCGTTTTAATGTGTCATTCATTCGTGTGCATTCTTGACCATAAATAAACACTAAGGAACAAAAACCTTTCTTGGTCGGCCAATCATGTGGGCCGATAAAGTAGGGAATGAACAATGAAGGTAGCAGAAAGGAGTGCAGTAAACTTTGGCTGGGGCTGGGGCGTGGACGTCAGTCTTTTGGCCAAAAAATCCAATAACAAAACCATTCAGCACCACTGTGCTGCAATGTCGTTGGTAACATTGATAGAGTGCCACTGATGCAAAACCAAGATTCTTCCATGCGGTTTGACACCGTCTTGATGGCATCTGTCATGAAATTTGTCAACTGCTCAATGGCTTCTTCTCGCTTCTTTCCTTCCAAGTTGATGCGTTGCTGTAGCAACCTTTGCCCAAGACTGCCGCGCACAAAAGCTATTGTGTTCTGCACTCAGGAAACGTCAAAGCCACTGAACTATGCAAAGTCATCCATGTTTTTCCAAGAGGCCGTCAGGAGTTGTGGCTTTATATAGAGAAACACATGATTTTTGCGGATGGCAAGTGTTGGTAGTTCTAATTTAGCAGGCGCTGATGGATAATGCAACCATGGCACATGATTGGCTCTGCACCTAGGGCATTCCGATCAGCTGCTTCAGCCTTGGCAGAGGCTCTTGTTGTTCTTCGTTTAAACATATGATTATGATCCATGATTCAACGAAGATCAAACTATGGTCATGGCAAACTTCAGAACCAGCAATTAAAAGCAACAGTAGCAACAAACATCAACAGTAGCTGCTTCCGCTGTTTGCCACTGAACCTCCAAAAGTGCGGCTCTCTCGGCTCTCTTTGACGATGGCGTTGATCGAGGATTCCAAAGATCCAACTTCAGCGTCTTGGCCTTGATCAGCTCCTGGAGGAGCTGGAGGAGCGATCAAGGCTGGGGGTATGTGACCGTCATCATGGTGACACCAAGATGTTTCAGAGACAAATATCAATACTGTACCGAATCAATATCAAATATGATCAAAGTTCAAATCAATATCAAAATATGGCAGTAGATAAAATATTGATAAAATTAAAGGAACTTGATGGAACTTGTATATCAGAATATGGAGAAAAATAAGGAAAAAACAGTTGCAAAATGCAAATCCATGACCACGCTATAGCTCTTGCTGGAATTGGTGGAATTTCCCAGGCTCCTCGGACATCTGTAGCGGATTCCAGCTGCCATTGATAGCACGGATCTCCACTCCAGGAGTGATTGATCTGCCTTTCGAGGAATGTACAGCATTCCACTGGTCGACCAGGCCCCCCTCGTCGACCTAGCATCGTTTTGCCATCCCAAAACCTTCGACAAATCTGAACCAAACATGTACAAAAGGAAAAAAAAAAAGTTGGATCGAAAATGATGAAAATTAAGATTTCAAGGTCACCTGAACTCAGCACCTCAAAGATTCTGAGAGCATCTAAGAACTGGACCAAGGCAACAGTCACCCCATCCTGCATTCTTCATGTTTGTGCTTCAGCTGCTTTCGAATCTGGAAACACGCTTAAAAAAAAACTCATCATCTGTAGCCACTGGGACATTGATACCATGATACACCTTTCTATATCCACACCTTCACAAATATCAGATACGATCCCCGCCTCACCGAGTTTGAGGCCAAGCAATCCTTGAGAAACCTTGCATTTGAGAGCCAATGTCTCAAGCCCAAGGTCCAAACCAATTCAGTCAACTGCTGGGACTTTTAAGCACGCATTGACACATTGCAGAAAAGGTGCATCAATTTCAGCTGTAAAAAAACCAGACTCCTGTTGCCGCAATCACACATTCACATAGTACTTGGCTGTACTCTTCGAACAACTTTGCATCGTTTTGCATCGTTAGCATCAAATTCACTTGGGATATCATGGGACATCCATAGTTCACGGCGTGGTTCACGGTTTCTAGCGCTTTGAAACCAACATATCGATCTTCACTCCTTGGACCGAAGTATCGATACAGCTCTGGTGGCTGCATCCATCTGGTCACTGAGAGGGATCTTGTGCGCACTAAATCTTCTCGCAGTTGCAGCTGTCCTTTCATGATCATCAATTTCTCTTACTTGCATGTACTTACCGTATCTTACCGTGTTTTTGTTTAGTTTTGTGGAGATCAAAATGGACCGGTCACATCAATCCGCCTCTGACGCTGGCTACGCTGGCTATTCAGTGCTTTGAATTTCATGAGTCTCTTGATCCAAGTCTTCTGGAACCGACCTGTGACCTGATCTTAATAAACATATTCAACATATTCTCGCCAAAACCCTCCTGTGGGTCATGAGTCAACAGGAGTCATCCCAAAATACTTCAGCGATATGTCGATATGATGCGATATGAAGCGATGTGTATATTGTGTGATTGTGTGAGTATTATATGTTTATATATTTTTGATGTTTATAATATATGATAAAATGTCTATATTATGTAGATATATATATATATAGATATATGATATATTTCTTCTTGTGTGAAAGCCACAAGGGTAAGGATGCCATAATAACATGAAACTGAAGCACGACTAGGTTCACCGAATGCTCACAAAGTGCCCTCAACATCCTGAACACCGCAAATGTTCGAAAGTTTTGTGATCAACCACTAGTCGTCAAAGGTTCCGTTCTATAAAGTCTACTGTATTCGGTTTGAATAGTCAGTGCAGTGTCTAGGCCCGAGTCTGGGCGATTGGCAGAAGCTTTGTGAACCTCATTTTGCCACCGCTCTTTGTCCCCCTGCGACAATTGGTACGTCGCGTACGTGAGCAAATTTGCATCTCTCCCCATATCTACAGTTTCCACGAAGGAAATCTCGGCACGTCCTGCGTATCCTTGGTGTCATGGATGTCGTGGGGGTCCCACGGCGATCTTCATCAGCCAACATTGGAGGTGAATCTGCCTCTTCAATAACTTTTGATGCATGGCCCCATAGGATAATCGAAATTCGTCCCTTGCCGTCTTGATGCACTCGTGGTAAGGCATTGATGCCATGCTGCCAGCGAATGTTTACATCTCGGCCGAAAAAAAACAACATGCCATTTGTTTGTGGGAAATAAACTAAATCTCCATTGTTTGCATGTCTGAATGCAAGTTCGCGTGAGGCCCCAAATGAGATTCCAACCGTGCAATTCTGATTTCGGGCTCTCTTGGCATTGAAGGCGGCAGAATCATGATGAAACGGCTTCCAGTCACTGCCATCTCTGTACCAATTGAAGCGTGTTCCTCTTGTCCCAGGTGCAATTGAGAAATATTCGCACATACGTGCAATGATTTTCTGATATGTCTTGGAGCCCTCAGGATTGGGGCTCAACAAATGGGCTCCTTCATGCCAAGATTTCCACTGGGAGTCCTGGATCTTCTTTTCCTGCAATTTGCGCATCTCCCTGATCAAGTCGTAATAAACTTGCCAATCATCTTCCGCGCAATAAAAGTCTGGAACGATTACAACATCGTCATGCCTCAATTCATTCTTGTACTCAGCAAGCTGTGAAGAGCCGACTAAGACTCTCATTGCAGGACGCACCAGAGTAGATTTCGGATCAAAAGAGGCACTGTTGCGGCCAGACAAACCACGTTCTCCTAAGGCCGCTCTTTGGGCCTTGCCAAGCGGAGAATCCTTGGAGCGGGGGTCATCGTCCAGTTGAGCTAAGCGGGGATCCGGATCTGTAAATCTGTCTTGGCCGTTCTGAGTCGGAGATGATTGTCTCCTGGAAATCAGAGTTGCTGAAGACACCCTTGACTTTGACCCGCTTCTCCGTAACCTTTCCCACATCATCTCTGCGGCAGCCAGAACTGCCAGGGTTTGCCAAAAATGCAATTGAGAGCTAAAGCCCTTCCCAGTTTGATGCCTCGATTTTGGGACTGGTCAAGACGTAAGCTGAGGTTTCTCCTACCAGTACATACCATGAAAGTGCAGCCTTTCTCTGAGATTGAAAGTGATCATGCTGGTCGTGATGACTGTTTGTGATGATCACTACAGCCGGTATTCGTCGGCAATGGACAGACAAAGTGCAGTGCTGATCAATGCTGCAATATGCTGGCAATGCTGATCAAAACTCCAAACTCAAATCGCCAAGCGACGTCCATGCGTTGAAAGCGCTTCGCTTGCGAGTCCATGCAGTCCATGCAGGTTGCTTCGAGCGGACGACAAGTCCTTGAGGCGAAGCGGCAGTCAGCTCCATCCACGAGCCTGTGCTATATCAACTTAGTGCAACTTAGGTTGTGAGTTGTTCCTGTAAGCTGTATAGAATCTAACACTACAGAGTCTCATGTTGTTTTGAAATGTTTTGAAACTCGTTTATCATATCTATATTTATCGTTCAAGTTTTGAGGTGTCCTCCTTTCTCTCTGGCCATTATGAACTCTGAAGGTTGAGTCCAGATTCCCAATCCTAATGACTGCTGATGCCATGCATTCCTTTAACGAATGTGCGCCGTTTAACGCGCCTGAAGGAAGGGCGGGTTTTGTTTCCCTGCACTGCATTTCCATCATTTTAAATGTGCGTGCATGGATCATCATATCATGTGAGCCTGCTATAAGGCTTGCAAAGGACCAGCATGAAACGAAGAATCGACAAGTCAAGTAGAGCCAAGTGCCCAAGTCCTTGTCAAAGTTCTGATATTATCTGCTTTGTTTGGGTCACTTTTTTACCCAGATTCACGGCGGCCTCTTTCTGCTCTGTGCTTTTGCATTCAAAGCAATGAAGCCAAAGGTGAAACGAAATGATTCATTTTTTGCCAGCTTTTCCAGCCATGCTGCAGCGCAGTGTACAGCCAGGTCATTTGCCAAACAGGCATCGCGGGCAGCAAATGCGCCACGCTCAACGCAGCTTCAAACCATGCATCAAATTCTGGCTGATGCAGCCAGAAAACATTCTCAGGACCTGGCAAAGGTCAAAACACGGGCTTCATGGGTTATGATCATCCAGAATCATCATCCATCCCATAATGGGAATCCAAATGTATGGGTATACCATCCCACAAAATGGACAATTTACCCAACTTTCAACCATGGCACGCAAATGCACGCGACGCAATAATGCTGATGCCGAAACGGCATCGCAGAAATACTGTAGTAATGTATAGGACTGGTATTAGCTAGAACATCCGAGTGTGTACAATCGTGATTCTCAGTCAATGGTCCATTGACCAGAAAAAGGACTAGAACTGGGCCTGCAGCTCAAGCGCTGTTGACGCGGATCTCTCTGGACAGAGACCTTAAGTGTTTCATGGAAGCATGGTTGGATTCAGGCCCAGCAACACTGCCTGTTGTTTGAACGGTTCAAAGGTGGGTATTAGTTGGCAAGCTATGTTCGAAACTTAAACCTCCTTCACATTCTTAAACTGCATTTTTAAGACTCCAAGGACTTTGCGAATCGTCGTTGTTATAGTCGCGCAGGACCTAAAAGCTCCATGGCGCCCAAGTGCACAAGTCTTTCCGATGCAGCTGGTGCAACATGAGTGCAATGTCCTTTACATTGCATCTATGGAAATTGCACAATGTTAGTTGTACTGACTCAGTCCAATCAGCCGCCTCCAGCACGACCGGCACTGCACCATCGTCTGTGACTTGCTCCTGCTTCACACTCGAACGAGCATTCACGATTCACAAATGCACCGATGGCACAGAAACTTGAAAACGCTTGAACAATCTTGAACATGTATACTACCTGAATCTCGTTCCAGTCATTCTATGTTTCCTCCCAGTCGGTGAGGTACATATCAACTGAAAGGTTGTCCCCTGGAGTGCGCCTTGGCTGGTTTCGAGGCAGTCTCAACACGTCACTTTGAATTCTGCGGGAGAAATGCCCACTGAGCTTCGAGCTCTCGAGGACCCTCCGAACTTTTTCCAACCCAGCACTGGTAACGTATATGAGCCTCCGGGGAGAACAGAATGAACAGACTCAACTTTGAACAGTTCAAAATGATCCAAGATATTCCAAGATATTCCAAGAATTTCCAAGATGTCTCTGAAGCCTGTCCACTGTGAAGCTTCAGACTGGCCTGTGGTGGAAGGAATAGGCGCACGCATGCCTTGCAATGGCCATCACTGGCACTGTTCTGCCACTTCGGCCCCCAAAATGATCCAACTGCAAGACCACAACTACCCAGCCAGCCTTGCCCTCCGGCGACATGTTGTGGCCATCAGGGAAGAACTCCAAGTGACCCTCACGGATGCCTTGCACTGCACAGATCTGCAGAGATCTGCACAGATCATCACAGATCTGCAGCGGAACACTCATCTGACTGGTGCCTCTGATGCCGAAGGTTGGCGATTTCACGGCCAGAGGCTTTCTTAGTTCCTGGCAGAAACACGCTCATCCAATATTTAAACTTAAAATAATTTAAATCTAAATCATTCATTCACAAAACTGTAGAAACAAAAGCATTCCTGGCTCAGTACAAGAACATTAGGATGCGGGACTGGCAAGATTTGGTTAGCATTTTGGTTAGCATTTTCCACAACCAGGCCAGGGCCTAAGTCCAAAACTTGGCCAAGTTCACCTTTGCTTTCTGTACCGCTTTTTCAATGCGCCATTCGACCTTTCACAGGCACACAATCTCATGTATAATTGGAAGATTTTGGAGACATTTGAAAGAAAAAAGTACTGGCAATACATGGCAATACTGTGAATTGCTGGTATTTACATGTATTTACATTCTCAGTACTGGAGTAGCGTACAAGTGCAAAATATGGTCCCGATCCAAGCCAACCTGGGTGGGCTCCATTGCACGGAAGAGACGCTCTACCTGCGGCATCAGTCTACATGTCAAACATTGTCTAACATCGAAGCGTCTAACCTCAACCTTCCAGTCGGATTCCCTGCAGATTGATGAACAGTATGCAGTTTCTGCCAGTTGCTGCCAGTCGGCCCGTCAATGCCTTCACCCGCACATCATCGGCCCAATCATCCATGTCGGTGGTATAGGCCTGCATGTCTACTTGTGGTTCACTGGATTTTTTGACCCAGATGACTCTCAAAACTTGGAACCCTGCACATCCTGAACGTCCTGAACATCCTGAACATCCTGAACTTGCATGGACTCACAAGGTTCCATTGGTTTCCTTTGTTTCGGTTCACGATGTCGATGCCTTGTGGTCGGCAACCAGAGCATCAAGCTCTGCACGCATTCGAGTTCGGTTGATCTCCAACTCAGAACAGCGATTCATTCACAAACTCTTGGCGACATCGCATAGCGGCATTTCAAACAAGGAAAGACAAATAGAGATGCAAGCCACTGCTACGGAAGAAAAGGAAAGCTTGGCCCCCTGCCGAATTGATGGCCTCACCTTGCTGGTCAGACCTCACTAAAGTATCCCCAACGTGGCATGTTCAGAGGTGTGACGGGTGTGTGGTCGGTCTTGGATGGTCTTCGATGGTCTTGGACGGTGTTGCATCATCTTGCATGTTCTTGCATGTTCTTGAATGGTTTTGGTAATAATGGTAATATGGGAGCATAATAGCAGTATGTCGTTTTACAAACTCCTCACAGCTGCCCTCGCCATTTTCATGCAGCTGGGTTCCAAGCGAGTGCTGCAAGATGCTAATGTACTTTGCCATTTTCTCACGGAAGCTGACCTTAGCAGCAAACCAGTGGCCTTGCCAATCTTTGGTGCTGTGCAGGACCAATGGTTGGGGCGTTGAGACTATGACTGCATCATCCCGTAATGCATGAAGCATCTTGGTCGTAGCAGCTAAACCTTCCTGAACAGGACGAGACCAGAAGAAATGGAGCTGCAAGGCGTGGTTTCCCCTTGCATCTAAATGCATTCATATATTTCATATAAGATATTATAAGATATAGAATATAGAAATATAGAATCTACCTGAGTCTACCTGAGTCTACCTGAGTCTACCTGCGATTCTTTGCAACAGTTCTCTCGCTCACACTCTTTCGGAACAAGAACCATCACCGAATTCGAAGCACCTGAGAGTCCAATGCAGCTGCACGCGTCGCGGTGCTACTCTCTGCCAGGCAACGCTCTGTCCATTCTCGCTGGTCCTGAGATTGGGCAGGGTAGAAGATGATAGAAGCTGAAGCTCGCAGAAATTCCATTTGATCACGTCAATGTATCAAAATCAAATAATAACATGCATGTATCATTCATCATTTTAGAATTCATGTAATTACTGTCATCGCAGTTCATGTCAAAACATGTCAAAACCCTGGCAAGCCCTTGCATTGAAATGACAGTCTGGGCGCCTTCAGCTTGGATTGGAAGAAATTGATTTCCTGCTTGGTGACATCGTACTTCATGTGAAGATCAGCAAGATCCTCAGGGTTAGAAAAAAGGACAACTTGCGAATTGCGAGATGCGAACAGAAAATAGCAGGATTTCCAAAGGAAAGTCTAAGTCACAACAACAAACACAATCACGCACAAACTCACTAGCTCGGGCATTCAGCTCGCCGCTAAATTACATGGTGACTTACTTACTAACTCACTCATTGACCAACTCACTCATTCAACTCAGTAAGTATCAGCAAAATGCTGTGCATTCACTCTGGAAAAGGAAGGGAGCGGGCAAAATGTTTTTCAGGTCGAATTTGTGTGTGTGTGCGATGTTATGCAGGGAATGAATGCACTGCACAGCTCGAGATGCTGAAGATATATTGCTTTGCGGGGCAGGCAGCCAGGGCTCACTTGCAGGACCAAGGGGACAGGCACAGATAAAGGTTTAGTTTGATTGTGCTTTGGACTCTTGGACAATGGTTCAACCACGCTACCCCCCCCCGTCTGCAGTGCCTTGCATTGGAATGGCTGAGCCAAAGTTCTGCCAGGTAGGGCATTATTCTGATTCACATACTTGGATCGTTCCAGTACTTTGGCGTTTGGTGCAGTTGAATGAAGTGGATTCTTGTCGTTCTGCGGTAGGTGATTGAGGGATGTATTTGGTATATCTTGGTATTATGTAGATTGCTTCAGTACAAACTCAGTGTGTACAGTAGTTTGCTTGTGGTACACCCAATATTCAAATGTGGCAAGGATTCACCTCCTCAGTCGAATACCCAAGTCACCCCATTCCCGTTTATACTCCATCAGTCAATCGCTCAATGACTCCTTCCCAAGTACCCTTACACACTCACTCTTGCATTCGATAATTCACTGCATGAGATAGCAATCAATTTAGTTATGTCCAGTATCTATCTAGCAAGCAGGCAAGCATTCACTGACAACAAATCAATTGCACGCTTAATCAATTGCACCAATCAATCACCGCTGTGACCATGGAATCACACCAAGAAACAAATGTGTCAAGTTGAATTTCAAACAAACTCCTCTTTCTGGAAGACTCCCTTTTCAGGTTTCCAACACTTTGATAATTCAGCCCTGCTAAACTCTGCCATGGTCAGTCTGTCGAACGCTCATGAATAATTCATTTCTACTTCTCTACTTCCTGCTCCAGAACAAAAAGATACCAGAATGATCAGAATGCACTGAGAACGGATCGGAATCCAACCGTGCTGCATCTTGCTCATAGTCGCTTCTGACCTTAGAGTCTGTGACAGTCTGTTTTACGTATCTGCAATAATTCTGCAATGCTAGACTTGCATAGCCTTGCCATGCCTTGGGCCATGCCTGGTTGAGTGAAGACTTGTCCTCAACTCCGAGGCATCCCAAGCCGCACACGCGCTCGACATTCGCATACAAATCTGCACGAGCTTTGATGAGGTTCTCTGTAAGGTCTTGGTTCAGCTGGCCGAGCCTGTCACAGTGGAGCTTGACTGTGCCTAGAGGACTTTGCAATGCTGAGACTAGAGAAGGATATACAGACGGTGCGACGATGTGTTGGAAGATATTGTTTATTTTGTTTTACATGTAAAGGATCAAGAAGCAACATATATATATAATACATTATATATCTGTCAACTTCTGTTTCAGGTCATTTCCAATCTTTGTGTTGATGGTCGGCCTATCTCGCTCTTCTTGCACCATGGCCTCAAGCCTTTCCGCGATGCCTCACATTGATTCACATTGCGGGTGTGGATGTGCAAAGATGTGCAAGTTACAGTACATTCGATTTACAAGACACAAGATGTGCTCTGCAAACATCTTCTTTGCTCGGGCATAGAATCGCTGGGCTGCTCACTTTGGAATGTAGCTTCGCATTTGCCAGTCAACTCATCCACCCTCTTGTGAACCTTCTCATCCTGTGGCAAAGAAGCTGCAGCTCTGAAATGTCCCGTACATTACTGTGGCATCTACTGAATTCTATTAATGATGCTTGCATGATCTTGCTGGATCTTGCTGGACTGCTCGAAACTGAGGTTCGATCCTTGTGATCGACGGTATGCTCCAATTGGTCGAAGTGCTTCTCAGTCTGACCAGCAAGTTCGGAGACCTGGGTGAGCAAAACGAAAATATCAAGATTCAATTCTTACCACTTCCAATTGCGGTATCAAGTGTCCATCAAATCATCTTCAGCATTTTCAGCATGTGGTTTGCACAAAACTCTTTCCAACTTGAGTCAATAGGCCTGTGTGTCAATGGACTCCTGCAACTTCTTATTGGTCTCCTGCAAGCATGACAACATATTTTTTCCTCTTCAACCCTGCCATAGCTTGTCTTTGTGTCGGCAAGTCATCACGTCTTGTCAAATCGTGTAGCCCTTGACCTGCAAAGCATCCTTGGCAGCTTGGAAGCTGGCCTGACATCATTTGACGCGTTTTACCTGGTCATACCTGGTCTATTGATTCCTTCATTGCTGTGCTACTCTGCTACTCTGCTAGCCTGCACTGAACCCACTGAACCTGTTCATCCCTGATACTTTGACAGAGGCAGAGGTCTGCCTGGGTGTCTTTGTCCATCTTGGCGAGTTGCGTATCAAGACGTTGGGTGGTCTCAGACATTATCCTGGCCCACCAATGCTCGCTGCGCAGTTTTCCACTCGCAGGAAATGATGCCTTCCATACAAATGGGCCTTCCCAAAAATGTCTTCAAAACGATTCAATAGTCAATAGTCAATAGTCATTCAACAATGGCCCCTTGCACTTGCGAAGTACCCACGCGACCCAATTGCACTCACACATGGAAATAGAAAGACCTAGTGCTACGAACTCGTCATGGCGAAGTACGGTAGAATGGCCTGCCGAGATCCTTGTCGCCAGCTTCACGTTCAGACATCTCCTGCGAATCAAAGTTTCTGTGCGTATCTTTGCATACTTTATATTATCATTTTCGAGTAAGAACAAACACAACAAGCATAACTACGTACATATAACTACTAGAATCAAATCCAAATGTAGATAGTCGTGATGGGCCAGCATGTTGGGCGCTGGAATAGTCAGACTGATTCAATGATATTCGATGACTGTGAGACTGATTAAGTTACTTCCCAGGCTGCACAGAATCCTTCTGAAACCTCTGCACAGTGGAGTCGCACTCCTTGGCGTCTAGGATGTACACTGTTTAAGTCTGTTAAAGATTGTTTAAGTGTCTGTGATCAAGAAACTTCCACTCAAGCAGTTGCATAGCAGTTGTAACCCCAAGAAGCAAATGAACATCCCATGGTCACAGAAGCTCTTGGCAACTGGCGGTCTTAAATTTCCCATTGATATCTGCAATCTCCTGGGTCGATAGATGCATAGATTGAGATGGAATCAACATACGCAACGTGTGAATGTGTACTTATAGCCTATAGATGCCTATAGCATCTTATAGCTATCTTTCAGTGTCTTCCACTCATATTTGCTGATTTGCTGAACAATTTGACTTAATTCAAGTGAGCCATTCTTCTCATCTTTTCAGAATACTAGCATGAAACGGCCTTGGTGAGATCTTCTTTCAGCAACTCCACATCCTGCGGCGACGCTGTGTAGGTTTGATGCCAGTAACGTTTCGGGTGTTCAGTACTTGTCAGGAGCCATGTTGAGCCATGTTGCACAAATCGTACAAATGTGCACCATCATCTGGGATGGCATCAACGCACCTTCGTGATGCGACCGACCATGGCATCACCTTCGGACTGCCAAACAGAGATATTCACCTGGCACCAAGACCGCACAAAAAGTCGTTGAAGCATTCCGCTGTTCTATTAATCTATGAACACATGGAGGTAGCTGAGTCATTCCCCCAACACCTCCCAAAGTCTCTGTGCGACTCCAACATCACAGCAACCCAACGCATTCGCCACATTTCGCCACATTTCGCCACAACTCGCCACCATGCTGTGGCACGCCTTCTCTTCTTCGAGGCGTCGCAGCTCTTCCAGCTGCGCCTCCAACTGCCCACTGTGATCCGACTTGATCTCTTGAGCCTGGCGCATCGGCATCGGCCATGGCGTGGATACCGGTGGGGACCGGTGGGTTGTGGTTCCTTGTCATAGCCTTGTCATTGTAATGATTGTCACATATTGATACATATGTTACCTATTGTTATCATATTGTCAGATATCTTAATGGAACAGGATGAATATGACTAGAATATGACTATCATGACAGAACAGGCTACATAATGTGACATACACGTTGACGTTGACACAATACAAGTAATTACCCAGGTGCCAACTTGCCCAACACTTTGACAGCCTCTGCATCAATTCGGGCATCCTCTTCCTTAAGCTGATCGAGGCACCGATTTGCCTCGTCAAACCTGAGTCGGTTCAAACCGGCGGTCATGTGGCAGTTACCAGTGCCACAGACTTACATACACTGTCGATCTGCACACTTCGCAAGAGATGGATTTGATATCAGTTCCTATCATTTGATATAATTTGTTGATGCCTGATTTGGCTTGAATTGGGAAGTTGGGATGTCATCCAAGTAATCTTCTCTAAGTGAATCTGCACCAGAGAGTCTCTGTGCTTGTATGTAGCAAGCGTGCAATTTTCAGGCATTCTGCGAGGATCTTGCAAGGAGGCATGCAGGTTTGATTCCAAGCAGGAATGCACATTGATCAGCAACGCTTGAGGAAAGGGATGGCTAAGGTTCTCGGGTCTTGGCTGCTCGTCCACTCGTCGCGCAAAGGCATCGAGCTGCTCTAATATCTCCTGAAAACCAAAATGAATCAGAATGATGAGTAAGTTTCAGCATGTTTGAGCATTGATCTGTGATGATCTGTGTATGATCCAGGAGTCCAGTCTGAGCTCTTCCCAACATCACCGATGTCCTTGTGGTGCTTCAGATCCTTCTGCTCGACGGAGACACTATGCTGCCTGCACCCCAGATGATGTTTCAGAGGCTCAGCAACACTGCACCATGGCTACAAATCTGTGATCAATGTCGAAATGTAACACAAGCGACCAAAAATAAGAGAGCTTGCTGTGCAGCAATGCTGCCTCACCACGTCTAATTCCTTGAGGATGGCAGCATCGTCCTCCTTCAATGCCTGAAGCATGTCACGTCTCCATTGCTTTCGATTCATGGATAAAGTTGGCCGAACTGAAATCATGTGATTCTCTGAGCTGGTCACGGCAACCTTTTGATTCGTTTCGTTGACGGACTGTTCCTCGATGCAACATGATGCAACCACCCGTCCGTCTTTCCAAGAGATTACTAGAAAATACTGGAATTAGAAATCCGATAAATCAGGACAGCGTGGGACAGCGTGGGACAGCGTGGGACAGCGTGGGACAGCGTGGGACAGCGTGGGACAGC
>Ga0126342_10007249_pt1 | contig 19784 bp, 24 predicted proteins | sample Cyp1metagenome_FD_92528 | JGI IMG/M metagenome (GOLD analysis project Ga0126342, IMG submission 92528) | Coral microbial communities from Lord Howe Island, Old Settlement Bay, Australia - Cyphastrea 1 metagenome | ecosystem: Host-associated > Invertebrates > Cnidaria > Coral ... | reverse complement strand
TTCTTTGACTAACTCTTTCTTTGACTAACTCTTTCCCTGACGAACTCTTTCTTTGACTAACTCTTTCCCTGACATTCTAAAAGTCCGTAACACGGAAGTTTCTCCCCCTAAACTTCCTTTGATAAAACGGTCCGGCAACCAGGGTCTAGTTACAACACGGTTAGCAAGCAAGTTCTGCTTATAAAATGGTCTGGCAACCAAGCTCTGCTGACAAAACGGTGGAGGGGTTATGCACCCCGTTTTTATACTTCAAAATGGGGCGCAAACCCTGGGGTAAATAAACTGGGATGCAAACCCCTAAGGTGTCTACAAAATGGGGGCGGTAGACAGCACGGCTTCCACAGTTGTTCTTCCCGCAACCAAGTCCTTCTTGTAAAAGGATACAAAAAGGTTTAGAAGTTTAGCACATAAGTTCTGCGTACAAAATTCTCTGGCAACCAAATTCTATGCACAAAACGGTTTAGCACCCAAGCTCTCCCTACAAAACGGTCTGGCAACCAGGCTCGAGTTACAAAAAAAACTCTCTGGCGTTCTCTGGCAACCAAATTCTACGTACAAAACGGTTTAGCACCCAAGCATACTCAAGCTCTTCGTACAAAACGGTCTAGCAACTAGGCTCTCGTTACAACATAGTTAGTAAGCAAGTTCTACTTACAACATCTTACAACACGTTTTAACACCCAAGCTCTGCTTACAACACGGTCCGGCAACCACTTTAGTCATTACTTGAGTTCCCCAATGCCCTGACTACTTTTTTGAGTCCGGCGGGGACCGATCCCCGGACCCGGCACCAAATTTATTTTGGGAAAGTAAATGAGGAACTAAAGTGATGAGTAAAGTTGGAACCAAACAGATACAAACATTACATGGTCCGCTTCAACCAAGTACAACGGCGGGGCTCGTATTGTCTATGTCCAATGGGTCTGTTGGCTTTCTGTGGTTAAGCGATTGTTCTCCCAGTACATCTCCTAACATTCCAGTACGCTACATGACATTACGTAACATTGCACTTCATTGCAAGAAAGCAGCGTTGAGAGGACGTCTTACATCTTACATCGTGGGTTTACGTTGAGGGTCTTAAGAGGACATCTGCATGCTGCTCAGGAGGTGGACCTGGTGGGAATCGAATGGGGGCGGGCCCTTTAAGGGCGAAGCAATACATAACGGGCCCAAACTCATACAATTGCACCGCTCCCACCTCAACACTTGCTATGCAAGGGGGAACTCAGGTAGCTTACCCCTACCTTCCGAGAAATGTTGAGCCCACTAAAAACAGAAACGATTCCCAAGGAGATCCAAGGAGAGTCATCAATCAACAATTCCGTTCGACTAACGCAACATAGAAAAAATGGGTTGCCGACAGCTGCTTTGGGTTCACTACCTTGAGATTTAATGCCAAGACAAGAGCTTCCTTGTGCCAATTCACCAGTACAAATTTCAAGAAAGAGAGCGAGTGTGTCATCAACAAAAGATTTGGCAAGAAACGATGATACTGATGCTATCCCGAACGAGTAAACATATATCTGGCTGCCCAGTTCCCTGACCCCTTGGGGGAGGAAAGAAAAAGGGCAATATACCAAGAAAGCAAAACAGAAAAGAGTGTAGATATAGAGCGTCCAGCAGGAGGCAAGGGGACAAATGACGGCACTGTGCCAAAAGTCAGGGGCCGAGCTCGGAAAATATCCTGTGGGCCAGCAACTGTACCAGAAAGCACGAAAGAGGCCACAGCGTGCACGTTTTGAGTTGGCTTTGGGTCTGTTTATTGATTGGGTGGTATTTTCATGTTTCCTGCCTTGCCTGTTGTCCTTACTATTTGCAGTCTTTTGGATGAACCTTCCATCTTGCATGCCAGTTACAGCATCATGGACAATTCAAGCTTCCATTTTGCCTGTTGCGGCATTTTCGAATTTCAGCCTTCCATTTCGCATGGTATATGCAGTATTGCGGAAATCCAACCTTTGGTTTTTGCTCGGTATATGCAGCATTGTAGAACTCCAACCTTCCATTTTACATGACTTTCGAACCTTTGTGAAGTGTCGAACTTTCTTTGATGATATTTGAGGCATTGGCAACGTGGAGGTTTACCTTTCGACATATAAACTTACCTCTCATTTGGACTTTCTGGGTCCCATGGTATTTACACCGAGGCGAAGAAAAAAAGGTCAAAATGGGAGTTGGAAGCAGCAAGGTAGAAACAGCTGGAGGGCATGGGGAGTTGTTCTTGTTCTTCTTGTTGTTCTTATTTGTCCTTTTGGCTGTTGGTGCTTCTGTTGTTTTTGTTGCTGTTGTTGCTGTTGTTGAAAACAGCAATACAACAGCAGAGAAATGCAAGGAGCAACAGACATCAAAAAAAGGCAAAGCAATAAAGATCAAGCATATAGCGCAAAGAAGCAAAGAAAACACACAAGCAAAGAAAAGCAAAAAACATATAAAAACAAAACAACATTTAAAAAAAAAAATCAAGAACCACAACATACCACAAACAACATTAATTGCCAAGATAAACAACCCCAATATACCCCAATAGACTTGAAGCGTTTCACGCGTTCGAATTGCTCAAATACCTTCAACAAGAGGTTTGAAATTTTGCTGGTATTTCAATCACTTTGCAGGATTGTTGGCGAGGGAATCAACACATACAAAAGCAACGCAACCAAAATCTGTGGAATGGTCCGGCCTCTTTTGGATGCTCCCTCATGGAGAGAAGCACTCGCAGCTTTGCATTTTCCTGACACCAGCAGTTTTGTCATCTTTAACTTGGCTGAAAACATGCGAAAACACGAAGACATCAGAATACATCCATATTTATCATATTTATGTATCGCTACATGTACCTATACCATCCTATACCCCACTGCAACTTGGAGTCGGCAGGTTGGAGGCTTGTTTCCTGGCTTGTTCTGTGCTCTCCCTCGCCTCCCTGTATTAACGAACCATAACAAATCACAACAAATCTATATGGTCGGAGGATTCTTCAGACCCCGAGATTTCCATAGATTTCCTGGATCTTGGAATGGGAAAATGTGACTCCAGTCCACACATTGATCATATTGATTCATATTGTGCATATTACGTTTTGGATTGTTTTAGTCATCTTTTCTAGCCTTGCAGGATATTGTTTTTAAGCGCAAAACACAGGATGGAAGGAAATGGAACGCATGGAAGGCCTCGGTGACACCTGGCTCGCTTTAGCCCAACGGGCACCGCGGTGTCGCGCCTCCTCCAAGCTCTTCATCTCCTGTCGAATCTCCATGACTTTCGAACGCCAATACTCCTGTCACATCGGGTCACATCTTGCTGCATCTTGCTCCGTGACTGGAAACGGGACATGGACGATCAAAGAAATTCCTTTGCACCATTTGAACATGCCAAGTCACATCGTAAACTCGTGTCGATACGTTTGCACTTTAAGAGTGCCCTTGAAAGGAACAATGGGAAGTTATGGAGTGTCAATGATCCTTTCCAAAGGGCAATGTTCTCCCCAAAGCTACACTGGTATGGACTGGTTCCGATCGCGTCTTGGTGTTTAGTCATCGGGACTGAGATGAAGTTAGGATTGAGTAAACTCCAAGTGAGCAGACAGTCCAAAACAAGACAAACAAAACATAAAACAAAAGAAAACACGGACGTCGTGACACGTCCCGTGACACGTCGGGTAGCGCAAGCTTTCTGAGTTCCCTCACCACGTTCTTGGCTCCATCAGGGCGTTGCATCTCTGCTCGCAACCGCTGGAGCTCTTTGAACCTACGGGGAGATGCAGAACTTGAAAAAAACAACATTTTTTGAAATTTACGCCTCCACGATGACGATAAGAAGTATCATATTTATATACATATATACAATACACACACACATCCTATCTAGATGGATGGATGGATAGGGAGGTAGGTAGATAGGTAGATAGGTAAATAGGCGGTAGATATGTAGATAGATAGATATGTAGATAGGTAGGTAGATAGGTAGATAGGTAGGTAAGTACGCAAGTAGGTAAGTAGGTAAGTAGATAGGTATATATTGGTTAGGAGGGATACGATTAGCTACAATTATGCGGATCGGAAAAGATGAATAAGTGAGGCTTGGTACTCTTCCGTGCTTCTCAGCACACAAGAAAACAAAGCCTGAGGGCCTGATATGGATAGGATAAGAAGAAATAGATCGACACAAGTAGGGATAAGATACGATGGGATAAGTCAAGATAAGACAAGACAAGATAGGGTAAGAATTTTTGTAGGATATGATCAGATAAGATAGGTAGATAGACAGGTTGGTAGATTCATGGATTCATTTGTACTAGTATGTACATACATGTATGCAAATGGACGTGTGAAATACGTATGTACATGTAATATACACATGTACATGATTGTACATGCATGCTTACCATATTATACTGTACAGTACCGTAGCCTGCCATACCATAGCACACTATACCACATCATACCATAGCATACCATACCCTACTACTGTACTGTACCATACGATATCATATCATTACAAAGTTCACGTTACATATGTTACATGCATTTAAACGCCGTACTAAAGCCTTGGGTGTCCAAAGTACTTGGCGGCCTCCTGCAGGTTTCTTCAATGTCATGTCACAAATTGGTTGCGAGTTCAGGTACAAATGTCTTTCCAGGAGTTAAAGTAGATATAGTTTGCAGCACAACTGCATTGAACTGTCGTTTGTCTGATCTTCTCACTTCTTCGCTTCTGGTCAACGTTAAATCGCAACCCACGTAATCTCATCGTGTTGGACAAGAAACGTATCATCTTTGACCTGACGCTGCTTGATCATGGCGGCACGGACTTGAGCAGTCTCGACAGCATTTTCTTCAGTTGCGCGAACCACTTCATCATCAAACCTCACTGAGAGACAAGAGAGACAAGAGAGACATCGGCATGGGATGTGTCCACTGCCTGTCCTTTTAGCATGCCATATGAAGATATTCGGAGAACACGTCCAATCCAAAAAACATTTCTGTCTCATTCTATGTTATTTATATTGCATTTTTCTGCATTGCATTGAGTTGTGTCCTGTTTTGTTTCTGAGAAAAACTTATTGTGAGGCTTCTGCTCCCGTTGACCTTGCTGCAACATTTTCACGAGCTCCTGGACGACTGGTCGAGAAAAAATCCAAACGAACACCCGTTCCGAATCTTTTGGAATCGTTCCGAAACGTTCAGAACACATAGAAAGGAGATGAAAGGAGCAGATGTTCCTCTCTGCTGCCTTCAGGTTCCTTTATTTCCTGTTTGTGTCCTTCTTGCTGTGCCTTTCAAAGCTGTTTCAAGCACTTTCGGTTTGGTTCTTCAATTCCCACATCCGTGGCATCTATGAAACTTTCCAAATGATGGAGGGTTCATCTCCGGGCTTTATCTGAGAGCTCTGACTTTATTTCCCAGTCCTGCTTCGACTGGATGTCTTGGAGTAGCGAGGCGACATCCATGGTCCCTGCCATCTCATGGTCACGCACACCTGACGGCATTCAGATCATTCAAAATCAGTGAAAATCTGTGAAAAGCTGTGAAAATCTGTGAAATCCATATGAGGTGCATTTGGAAGGCTCTGACCGTTCAGGGCGAAAGTCTGGGGGTGACCAATGTCAGGGTCAAGGCAGTGATATGGCTTGGATTGGCTCGGTGTGCTCATTCTATCAAATCCAAAAGCGCCACATTGGAAAAATGGTCAGGAACTTGAGATCCACCGTGGCGCAGTTTTCTTCCAGCAATCTCCAGCCTTTTTTCATGTGGTAAAGCTGTTTGCTCTTGTTCTTCTTCCTTGGTAACATCTTGCAACCAGCACAGCCATAATCCGCCACTTTGGCTCCAAAGTGCCGAGTTTTGGGAATTGAGATGAAGGGACACCTGCAAAGTGCAGTGGGCACAGTATACTTTCCCTTGAAAAGCAATTTTCTCAGCATTTTTTTACAGAAAGTTCCTGTTCCCACCGTGATTTTGAAAATCTTATCCCTGGATCTGCACATTGCGTCAAAAGTCGTCAAACATTGTGCTGTTTGTATTGCTCCAGGGAGTTGCCCAAGAGCACAGCGCTGTCAATCATGTCTGTCTATACTGGAAGCGGAGAAGCGGAGACATGGATATGTTTTCTTCACATCGCCGTCCCTGCAAAAATGCTTACCGACTTTGGGAGCGCTGCAGGGTTGAAGTGACTTGCAGGCTGGAAATGACATTTAAGGGCGATAATCTATATGAAGACTTGTAACGGAACAAGAGATCAATGGAGCGTATGCAATCCTAAACACGTTGTGGCAAATGCTGGCAAGCTATACAGGATGGCCTGCAATGATCAACATCGAATGCACGGAGTTTTGCTTGTGGCGACAAACCATGAAACCACCTATGAATCTATGAAAGCATAGCCAGAACTTTTTTGGTTTGGCAAGGGCGCAGGACATGTCACATGTCGAGGGAATGCAAGTGCGGTGGATGACATGGTAGATGATTTTTCTTTTCATGGACATGGTCTTCCAACACACATTTCACAGTTTCAAGATGTTTCAAGTCCGTTTCAAGTTCTGTTTTGCATAGTTTTATTGTCTAAAGTTTGAAGCGGATGGTTTCCCCTGTCATGGAGACATCTTCTGAGCATTGGGCCATTTTGCTAAGCGTCGCTTCTGCTCCGCGTTGGACTGTGTCAAGGGTCCAAGCTCCTGGGTGAAAGCCACTAAGGATTGTACCTCTACAGGACGAAGGGCACCAACGTTTAAAAAAAAAACGTGAGCCAACACTGTCTTCATGTTCTTTAGATTTCTTTATAGTAATGATATGTAATTATGTTTTTATCCCCTCTTCAAATTCTTTGATGGACCCTTCCAGGAATGACTTATCCTCAGTTTCAGTGGCACACCCTGCACCACCTTCATTGGTTCTGAAATGGGCCCTTCGTGATCCTTCGTGTTTGTTCCCAACGCCCCAGATACAAGGGGGAAATAGCTAGAATATAGCTAGATAAAGAGGTAACCAACTTTTCGATCAACCCTGTCCGTCCTCTGTGCGCTTTTCAGCATCAGACACCTCCTGTGCACCTGCCAAGTTTGAATTCCCAACAAGGTAAAGGAGATCATAACATTGTACTTTTCTCCCCCTCAAGCAGTCCAAAGAATAGGTTGTTGGAATGGAATTGCCACAACAAATCGTGATGTCTAAAGTGTACCTTTTCAAAAGGGTCTTAAAATCCAATCGAGTTTTGATGCGAAGGCACTGAGCCTATGAATCTCGTTGCCTTCGAAACACCAAGTGTGTTGATCTTGACAAGAATCCGATCAGAATTTCACGCTGTAATTTCAGAATGTCTGCGAGGTGTGCCTTCAGTACGAGAAACGTGTGGGATTTTCTGCGCTCATTTCGCTCATTTGTCTGAAATGTCTTTAGCTGTACTGAAAGTCAACAAGTGGCCTCTTATGAAGTCATTGGCGGCGGCGTCTTCCTTAGTAAAGACCAAAGACCAACGGGGAATTGGGATGAATTGAACTGAGTACCGAAGATATGTTAACATCATAGTTGTCATAGTTCATATATACATATATATATATATTATACATATATATATATAATATTATATATATAGTTAATATATGTTAATGAATCTCATGTATATTGAGTATACTGAGTATACTGAACCTTCGGGTGAGATCACTGAGGTTCCCAACTGCCCGTGAAATCTCAGCGAATTGGCCCAAGAGTGAACTGTTCGACTCCAGTGTCGCCTCTTGCTCTTGCACCTGACAGTCTGACATGCACAACGGATCACAACGGATCACAACGGATCACAACGGTACATGGGTATTCCATGGTATTCCATGGTATTCGGGGTATTCAAGAGGAGCACTTCTGGCCCTTAGCCCGATAGGGGTGAACAAAATAAATGGAAGTTTCACTGTTGGCAAAATAGTATGTGGTGCAAAACAACATTAAATGTCCTCCATAGTTGGACAAGTAAGGTTTTGTACCAAAAGACGAACCTTCCGAAGTTGTAACTCTTGCGATGGATCAAATAATGATAAAAGATACCTAACAATGTTGATTACATTTCATTACCTAAAAAAGTTGGTTTAAACATATGAGGCAAATAATAAAGCATGTTTTCCTTGTTAGTTCCTCAACAAGCTTTCAACGTTTGCTGATTTTCAAACCTTATTCAGCACCTAATATGTTTCCTTCCCTCCAAAATTGTAATCTTAATTTTGGATTTGTCACCTAACACAGTAAGGATTCAATGATTTTCTTTTCCGATGTTCAAATTGTCTGATTGGTATCTAAACCTCGGGGGAGCCATAGCAGTTCATAATATATACTTGAAGACAGAAGTGCAAAACATTGGCTGTCATCAAAGGAGAGGTCAAGGGAATGCCCATCCAAAGAGAATCTGGGAGCAGGGTGCTGAGATGTGCTGAGCACTGGTACTTCGACCAGCAAAGCTGGACCCAGATCACTGCAGACTCCCAACATCGCCCATCGTGTGCTGTGTACTGCGGTTGCTGTGTGGGCTGTGTGCGTGTGTCCGTGTCCGCAAGGGCTTGTAGACGTTGTAGGTCCGTGTCTCCACAGGTGGGCAAACAGACTCAGTAGACAGCGAGGATCCACTCAGTAGACGCAAAGACTCGGAATGAACCAGCGAAAGAGGTAACGCGTAGAGTCACGCAACATGCGTATGGTCCTCCATGGTACTCCTGATTTGATGATTCGGGAAGGATCCTTCCTTGGGAAACCCACCCTGAATCACACTGGGCAGATTGCTTCCAATCGACAGCAAATGACACTCCAGCTCTTTCGCTGCTCTTTCGCTGCTCTTTCGCTGCTCTTTCGCTGCTCTTTCGCTGCTCTTTCGCTGCTTATGCAAAGTTCAGTCAATTTGAATGGATGAGCTCCAAATCATCAGTCAAACAGTTGAGGATGAGTAGCTAGAATATGCTAGAATCATCTATACCGACTATAGAATCGGGAAAAAAAGACGAAACGAATCAAAAAGATATGAAACGCGTTTCAGATGTTTCAGTGTGTGGACTTAGCGCATCTTAGCACCTTCCGCTTGAAGTGCTGGCGCATGGCTTCACATTTGAATCTGTGGAAAATCCTCTCGAGGAGCTGACCTCGACGCAGATTTGTCAAAGTGCAGCCGAAATAGTCATGCCACTTGGCTTCCATTGACCCATATTGACCCATAGTGACCCATATTGACCCGGATGTTGATATCTGAAACGCAATCTAAACTTCCTGGCAGCTGCGAAGGATGGTGGATTCTGAAGTTCTACTGTTCTTCTTTGTTTTTCAAGTCCACAATAAGTCTTCTCATGCATCCACTTTCACATTTAATCTATTTTATATCTATGTTATATCTATTTTAAACTGCCCAAGTGCTCGCGTCTTGGTCTTCCTGTCTGGGTCTTCCCACGACCCCTTAAATTCTTCAGCTCCATCTGCAGGTCGTAAACTTCACGTCGACTCGCTACTTCTGCTAGCTTCCCATACATGCCATCACTCACCTGAGCGGCAGTGCCAAAGTATCAACGTGGATCAAGCTGCATCATCAGTGACATCGTATGTATATCGTGTGTATATCTTATGTATATTATGTGCTACAGTGGACCTCCATAAGATTGGCCCCGTTCTGTTGACAAGGTCTTGTCGCTGACAAGTTGCTGTGAGAACTGATGGTTTCACGTGGCTGTAGACTTCGCTGTTGCGACGTGCCACATTGTTCTGGGAATGCCGCCTCAGAAATCGCTGAGAAATGCTGAGAATATTTGACAAATGCATGAGAGCAGCACACGACCACCTTGAGACTTCCTTCCAAACGTGCAGATTTGAATAGATTTGCAACATTTTGATACATTTTGTAGCTTATCTCTGATTGGATTACCTCAAACTTGCTCCTCCATCATCCATATCTTGCTCTGTGTTTTGAGTTGAACTGATTTGAATGTGATTTGAATGTGACTTGAAGTACATAGCTGATACAACTGACATCAACTGACATCAACTGACATCAGTTTGATCTGCCCATGGCGGCTGTGAGGTGCACCGCTTCATGGGCGATCTGAAGCCATCGTCTTGGTTTTCTTCTTCCTCCATGCCTTGCATGGCAGACTGCCACGAAGGTGTTAACAGTGTTGACCGGAAGGAATGCGACACTTGTGAATAGAATATGAAGAAAAATGCAGAAATATGAAAAATGAAGAGGATGTATAACATTGTATAATTGGAGAATCTTCGATACAATTGCGTTGTCCTAGCATGTCTTAACCTCAAACTAAGCATAAAGGCATACTCTGCACAAACGCATACAAACACATATATCATCATATATCCAATCATGCTTTCTCAAGATTTCTCAAGGGTCTCAAGATCTAAATCCTGAGGCAAACAAATAGAGGTTCTCAATAGGAAGCTGGTATGATCTCTGCACACCGGCAAGCAAACCCCCAAACTAATGGACTGCTAGTGGAGATCCTGCATCTTCCTAGCTTAGCAGCTTGGTTGTTTAACAAAAATTCACCAAACGAAAAAGCGCGACATCGCGCGACTCTCAGTTGCAACTGGGCGCAATGTGCCGATCGGATCAGTGGAGTCGGCTGTGCTAAGTGTGTGACCTCCAACAAGCGTCTGGAAATCAATGCCACCCGTATCCTGCAACGAATCCAACCCAGCCGTTGGATCCGGGTTCGGAAAAACAATGAAAGACACGCAACAATCATCCAATATTTTCAAATATATATGTATATATATATATATATGTATATATATGTATACAGTATATATATATTATATATATATATATGTATATATATATGTATATATATATATGTATTCAAAATGATTCAAATATCATCAACAATCCAAGATTTCAAGACCGTCTGAAGCGAAGGATTTTGAAGCCGCACTTTCTCCATCTCCAGTGATTCCACCGATTTCTTTCTCCTTCTCAGGCAGCAGTGTCTCGAGTCCGGGAACCTGACAGGCAGCAAACACGTGGTTTTCCATGTGACACCAATATAAACATATATAAACCAGCTGCTTGCTATTCCAAATATGCCAATATTCCAAGTGAAAAGATTCAATACTTGAACTGCTGGGACTGCAAAGATTCAAACACTCTGAGCATTTGTAGACTTTGCTTTGAGAATGAATGGTTGCAAAGATGCAGGCAATTTCTTATGCTTCTCCAGGCAGTTGTTAGTGCCGATCCATTTCTTTGTCGCAGCTTATTACTATTGGGCAATATTGGGCAGCTCGATCCACTGTTATCTTCAATTCATGGGTGTTAAGAGATGATCTTCACCGTGATCCTTCAACCATCTTCGACCAAACTTGTACGAATGTCACGATTCGTGTGATTTTGCATGGTACACCTGGTACACTTCAACCACATGTTAGATTCTGTTAATTTCTGTTAGATATTCCAAATTTATTCCTTCCAATTTCCTTCCAATCTCCTTCCTATTTTCCACCTGTCGAGGCTGACTGGCTTTGAATTGCACCACCTCGGGTTGCGAAGGAACCAAAAAAACTGCTCGAGAGACTCGAGAATAGATCACACAGTATCTCGAGAATATATCACACATGATAAGACTCTGAAACGCTTTAAGCCTCTTTACCTGTCAGAAATAAGACACGAATGATTTGACAAGTTGACAGTTTGACCTTATCCATCCTTAGGCCATCTTGGATGGCCGTACTCGAGTCTCAGAACTGTATGTTGCTACGTGCTCTTGGTGCCCTTCCCCCAAAAAAGTATTCACGGCAAAAACTTTTCAACACCGAGCTTTGTCACTCTGATTTGAGTGGAGTGCCAGGCTCGACTGTAATTCCAAACAGTACCCCAGAACAGCGTCTTAGCACAGGGAATTGAAGCTTTGGAAGCCATGCACTAAACTTGCTAAAGCAATGCTAAACTTCTAAACCACGCAAAACAGGAAAAGGATGGAAAAAGGTGAGGAGATCAGTCAGATCAGCTAGCTATTTGACCCCGTGAATCTTTCCCCGGAATCTCACAGTCTTGCAGAAGCAACTGTGCTGACAAAAGCATGGACCGATGCTGACGCCCAGCCTGATTCTTTGCTGCCAAAGCTGATAATTCTGAGGTGACCTCAGGGTCAAAGTCAGGGTCAAAGTCAAGTGGAACAATGGGAGTGGCAATGGGAGTGGAACGGTATCATTGGTATCAGTTGGTATCATGGATATCGTCAATCAGAAGAGATTACCCAGAGATACCCCGAGTGTCACGCGTCGAGTATCCCACACCCTGGACTTCGGCCCACGCGTGTTCTCGCAGGTCTCGCAACTGGCGCTGCAACACTTCGCCGCTGATGCCATGACTCTCCCGGAAGCGGCCGTCCTATGCGCTGAAAGGTCAAAGGACAAAGAATTTGACGACATCCAAGGAGAAGGAATGGCCGAGATTCAAAAGGGAGAACAAACATAACATAACAAAACCATGCCGAGAGTATCAGGCCGGAACATGTGGTAACTGCAAGATATGGTTACAATTGCGGATGTCATTTCTCTGCGCGCACCCCTTTGACTGTTTACCACGCACAGCTTGGCAGCTAATGGATTTGGTACCTCTGTGCATTTGCCAAAAGATGGAAACTTCAGTACGTCAGAGGGGAACTTGTGGAGGAGCATTCACCACTGCAATCAACAGCATATGTGGCAAATACATGCAAAATCATGCAAAATCATGCAAATACCAAGTACTGTAGTAATTTTTTAATGACATACTAATGATTGTAATACAATGTGTCTTACATACCGATCGTTTTGCATTGGTCATCCTGCGGTTGGTTTTGACCACTCCTGGCCTCAGCAGACAAGGCTCCAGCAAAGTTGGACACCGTACTTCGCACCTGGCAGCTTTAAGAGCTTTTGTATCAAGCTCTCAAAATACCAAAATATCTTGGCTCATTATCCCAAAATACATCAAAATACCGTGTGCCAAGTCCATCATGACATCCGTGCATTCGCATGCCATGAATTTGACCGAATTCCATGGCACCTTTGGCAAAGCAAATTGGGAAAAATTGAGAAAAATGGGGAAAAATTGCAGTTCTGAAATGTTCTGAAGTAGCGCCAGTGCCTGGTCCATCACCTCTCCTTGCAGGCGACTTTGCAACTCTCCAGCGGCTGCTTTCAGATTCCGTTGGCAGCGATGCACGCGGTCCACCTGCATTGTGTCTCCAAGATCTCAGAGTCGAGGTGAGACCATGGACAGCTTATCGATGCTCAGGGCAATACATTGAAAATACACAATGAAGATCAATGAAATATCAATGAATAATGTGCAATACATCGTGCAATACATCACGAAAGACGCCTCAAATACCATCCTTACAGCGCGGGCAGCCACGTCTGCACGGAATTGGGCCTGCCAGGTCAAAGAATCGCATGGTTTCTCCACAGATCTCCACAGATCTCCACATACCCATACTGAGCATGGCCCATGGCCCATGGCCCATGGCCCATGGCCCTAATACCGGAACAGGACTGTGACAAACGAAAAACATGGCATCCTTGAAATTCCTTGAATACTTGCCATGTGGATTGTGTCTTGGCGTCCCTTTTTATAACACTTGTCTGTGGGATTCAATTCTATGCCCCTATGCCTGCGAAATACCTTCACCATCCTTCACCCGAAAAATGAAACCAAATGGCAAACCAATGGCCGAATGATTTCATGATCTCTTTGGTCCCAGGTGGTCTACGCTTCGCTCTAAGCACTCTAAGCACTCTAAGCACTAAGATCTGCCATCTAAATTAAAAATAATTAAAATCAAAAGAAAGAAATAGAAAGAAGTCGACGCTTTTTTCGCATTGCATCGCATTGCCCATCCCCATCCCCTGCGGAGGTCATCCCTTCGGATCCCTTCGGATCCCTTCGGCCTCCATGGACTCCTTTTTCTCTTTCATTGATTCCTTGGTCGCCTCTGCAATCTCTGCCATCTCTGCGACCATTTAAGACTAGTGTGGCAATGTGTGGCAATGTGTGGCAATGTGTGGCAATGTGTGGCATGTCATCGGTAAACGCCTTTCTTGTGGTGCGCATTGGAAAGCTGGAGTCAGGCAATGGTTCACACATGCTGAAATCCTCAAGAATGGACAAGAATGGGTTGTTTTATTCTCTGACAACGGTTCGATTCATTGATCTCTCGGAATCGCGGAATGGATCAGGCTATCATAGGCTATCTCAATCTCAACATCTTCCAACATCTTCCAATGATTCAACACTGCTCTTGCGCCTCCAGCCAGTCCAGCTCTGGTGTAGTCACCAGTACATGGCCTTCGTCAATGGTTTGCACCTGCAAATTGTTTGGGTATTGCATGACAAGACCACCTACCATAGATTGCCACACAAAAAAGTATATTTAAGGATGTGAAATACTCAAACGAAGCGAAACTCTGTTAAATATATTTCAAATAAGGGAATGCTTTTCATCGCATGGTGTCTCTTGCAACTTGGCCTCCACTGCTGCGCCTCTGAACTTCAACACCTGTAGCCCAGCCGTTCAGTGGCGTGAGTCTGGCTGCAGTCTGAATGACTGAATAACATTTGAATAACCAATAATGCTGTTTGTTTGTTTCAGAACGCTGGGAAACATCATGAAACCGACAGCGCGCGGCGGCAGTGTACAAACAGAAATTCTTTTCGGCCTATGGCCTATGGTACCTGTTATTGCGGCATAGTTTTGATTGCACTGTCTTCGTGTCTCTTTCCTGCAATTGGGGACATTTGGAGATTTGGCCCGTGCTTCTTGGGGCTCTTGTGGTCTCTTCGGAAGAACGAAGTTTCCACAAGGGGACCAAATGTACCATGATTGCCACTAATTTCCCAGGTTTACCACCTGAATTGGGTGCCTCTTGCAGCCCACGCGAGGAGATTACTTGGAATACAATCAAATGGGTAGAGGTGAGGTACTGGTCGATAATGAGTTCTATAGCCACAGAAAGCATATAGGTATATTATATATATATGCACAGATATATATATATAATCATACACAGATACGATTATATACACACATATCATCTTTGGTTTTGTTCTAATTGCTTCAGATCGTTTGGTCGTTTCGGTCGTTTCGGTCGTTTCGCTTTCCTGTTTTGTCCCAGAGGCGCACGAGGTCACGAGGCCCATTGAGGCCCTGAGGCCACAGCATTGCGTAGATGATCCAAAAAGCCTGCGAAGCCCAACAGTTGCCCAACATTCCCAACTCGCAGAACATGTAAAACACATTAAAAAACGATCGGAAGATAATTGAAATTGAATTCTTGTGGATTGTTGACGGCCATTCGTCGCCGGCGACGGGAGTATTATTGTAGGGCGATCGCAAAGACAAGTATCAGAATTTATCATAGATTGATTGCGTCCTGGGTGGAAAAGGCAGAATTCTGCCTGCCAAACCTGCTACATATATGTACATGTTTGATCATGTTTGTGGTTCCTTGGCACATTGTTGTTCTGTTGAAGCAGGTATGCTTTCAATAAGCCATTTCGTGCGTGTTTATCTGCATTTAAATCAACACCAAAATAAACAAGCAGAGAACAAAACGGTTTGTTCTCAATCGACTTCCTGTCTTTTTGTTCACTTGCGAGCTGACAACAGTGCAACTACTGGAATTCGTGTGTTTGCCTTGCCCCCGGCATCCCCCGGCCTAAGATCTCTTGGGTGCGCCGTTCACGGTTCTTTGACATCAAGCGTCCCCAAGACCTCAGACTGGCATGGCCTGGAAAATCAGATGTACACTAATCGGAATGAAAAGAAAGGCAGCAAGGAGATACAACATGACTCACATGACATTAAAACGAAAAGATGCAGAGAAAAACACATGCAAATTTTACACACAGGTCCATCGTGGTCTTCGCACTTCACGAAGACTATCAAGAGTGGTGAAAAAAGGAACACATCCTAAAAATGAACAAGAATACTTACAAGATCTTACAAGGCACTCTAAAACAAGCCCATCAAAGGAGTGAAAAAAACAAACACATGCAAACACATGCGATTTTTGGCAAAGGCATACATATTGAATTTCACTCACATTCCACTTGCCCAATGGTACATTAGAAAGCACTGTGAGGACATTGTCTTGGAACATATTCAACTCCGTGTACGTCATGCTGGCTCCAGCAAGCCCTGTCAATCTTCCATCCTCCACACACTTGAATTTCTAGAAAAGGCACTCGTGGAGGTTCAAAGCATGCTGTATATCTTACGTTCGTATTCAAAACGAAATGTGCATAGCTGCTTTACTTGACATGCAGTCCTTAGAGGAAAAAATACATCTGACACAGCAAGAGATAGGTCCCTTGCACTCACCTTGACATGCATCAGATGACGGGAACATCAAGCATTGTGACAATCATTAGTGAATTAGAAGATATTACACGGATAGTGTAAATGATGTCAAAATTGCGTAGTGACAGCGAAAAACACAGCTCGAACGCAGCTCCGCACCAGCGATGTCTCACAAAGGGCACATGATCCAAACGTCACGCATCCAAAATACAAACTTGGAATCAACTCGCTCCAAAATACACACGTTATACACATCAAAACAGCAACTCTTGTCACTCTTGAACACAACCTCAAAGAATGTTTCGACTGGGAATCCGAACCACAGACCAAAGACCAAGTCTTCCAAGCAGGCCTCAAATCCGAGCTGGGCACAATGCAGCACAATACAGCGCAATACCGCGCACAATGCACAACTCCAAAACGGGAATCAGAAACGCAGGATGTCAACCCTGCACAGAAAAAGACCTGAGCTCTCGAAACTTAGTGGACATAGTGACATAGTGCGAGTTGGACTCATTCCAACCCTTGGCCAGCTCAATTATTAAACCTTTCACTGCGAGCGTCTCAGGAATACTTCAACTTACATCTGCTCTTTACTTCTGACGCAAAGCAATAAACGCCAAAAAGAGTACGCACAAAAGAGCAGAAGAGCCGTGCTGTGTCGCCATACGCAATCATGTTGTAGTCATGTTGGATGTTGTTGCTGATTTTTTTGTTACATTGGGGCGTCGCTTCAAGCAAGGAACTTGCATGATCTTGTATGATCTTGTGTATGGCTCGTGGCAGAGGTTCTCAAGAGTCACGCTGTGAACTCTCCTGTGACTATACCTGATCCAAAGTTCTCACGGCTCAATTTGGCTAACAGTACTCTCAGGCGCTCTCAGGCGCTCTCAGGTGCTCTCATGACCTCTGTGCGGTTTCCTGGGAAAGTGTCCAGTTGTAATCACTTTGCGAATTTCAATTGCGCTTGGCATGAGGCAACAGAGAAAACAAGAAACTGCGCGACATGTTTCTAAGGACACGTGCAGTTCGCTCATAGAAGAGTAGATAAAACAATGATAAAACCGTGTGTGATGCGCTGGGCCGGTCAACTCGCTAAGCTGCTGAACTATTGCACCCGCTCCTTCGAAGCAAATATCAACATGCACCGATGCACCCAAACACATTTAGATTCGGTTTGGTGGCCACACTCTTCGTTGAGGTCTTGACATGGACTCCCTCTGACTCTCAGCAAATTTGACTCCATTTTCAGAGCTTCTGAAGCACTTCGATCATTTTTTTCATCTTTCATGTTTCTTTCTGGTTCGGCAAGGCCGTACCGAGCCGAGACCCCCAGCATTGATCTGCAATTCTTTCAGCACATGTGCAGCTTCACCATCCGGATTGTTATCCATCCGCACAAAAGTGCTCTTGGTGAGCAGTTCCGCGACCCTCAGTGACACTTGGGAATTTTCAGACTTTAGATCACAGGAAAGTAGCAAAGCAGCTTCCTTCATGATGCTTCATGATGCTTCATGATGCTTGATGCAAGAAAAAATCTTGTCGTTCCTGGCAGAGCTGGCAGAGAGATTGGGGTTGTGGCGGCTGCAGACCATCAAGCTTTGCTGCGAATGGTCCTCCCGTCAGCAATGCCACCTCTTCAGGTCAAATGCACATCAGGGAGTCACACGCGCCCACGCACACACTTTATCACAGGGGCCAAAAAATAAAAACAGTGAAACACATGTGGCATGAAAAAACTGCACCCAACAACCAGCTACACTCACTGAGCACGGCAAAATCAGCAGTGAATGCCGTCACAACCGTTGTGATCTAGTATTGATTTAGCATCGATCTAGATATTGATATAATATTATGAGTTATGATATAATAATATATAATTTATATAAAATTACACTGTATACACATAATGTATTTAGATTTCTGTATTGTATTGAGATTTCTATTCTATGCGAGCATCTTCCATGTCGATTATCGTTTCAGAATTGTTGCAACTCAGTGGGGGCCAAAATCAGCTGAGATCAGGGCATCTTCGTTTTTGCGGGACATGCTTGAAACGATCTCAGGAACCTCAAAGGAAATCAAGGAAAGGACCAAGAGTTGGTTTGGTTTCCATAAATAACTGCCGGATCTATGTTCACAACTTTCACAACAACAAGCAGAAAAATTGAAGGATGCCGTCACGAAAACGTCCCAAACCACCGGCTACACAGAAGGTGCTACGAGAGATAAGAAGGACCAAGAAGGTGCTAGGGAGAGACCCTGCTTCGAAAATTTCATCCTGAATTTTGAACAATTACTTTCTGACTCAGGTGCCATACTACCCACAACCTACAGTGACTTACAGTGACTCGCAGTCCTAAAATCAACTTGTCAGCACTGGGAGACATGAAATGGAGATGGAGATGGAGTCGGAGCATCTTATCCCAGCTCCTGGCATGTGACATCCTAAATTCATCTAAATTCTGGATCCGCGATTGCACGGATTTTCGCGATGCTGGACTGCTGGTTACACTCGCAGCGGCAGGTTGCTCGCCAGCACTTTGTTTTGCAGCGGGCAACGCAGCCTTACTTTTTTGCCTGCAAGCGGCCTTTACATCAATGTCAATGTCTGCAAATGCTGACCGGCCGTCTTGAGCAATGACAACAACATACAACAACCACAACACCCACAACAACCACAACAACCACGACGACGACGACGACGATGACGACGACGACGACCACCACAACAACAACAACAACAACGACAACAACAACAACAACAACAACAACCACGACGACGACGACGACGACGAGAACGACGACCACAACAACAACAACAACAACAACCACCACGACCACGACCACGACCACGAGCACGAGCACGACCACGACCACGACCACAACCACGACCACGTATACGTCAACGGCAATGACAACGACAACGTCGACGACGACGACAACAGCGACGACGACGACGACGACATTCCCAGCAAGAGGATGCGTGAAGAGCGGGAAAGACGTACCTACTGCTCTGGCACAACATCCACGAGACCTGCCATGTAGGCTTAAAATGCATGAGATCCACCGTGCCGACTTTAAATGCACGAGGCGCTTCATAGCACTTTGCAGACCAGTCCCGTGCCTGATGGGGCTGTCCTCCACAACCACAACAACAACAACAACAACAACAACGCAGTCAGATCTGACAATACATCCTCCTTGCGGAGGACAGCCCTCTCGGGCACGGGACAAGCCCGCTAAATGCTTTTCAGCACCTCGTGCATTTACAGTCCCCACGGTGGACCTCATGCATTTTAAGCCCGCATGGTAGGTCTCGTGCATTTTGTGCCGGCACGGAAGGCAAGCCTTTCGCGGCCCCGCACGCATCATGCTGGGATGCATCTTTGGGCCACAATGTCACTCAGAACAAACACAATTTGCATCTTGGACTCCCCCTCAGGCTTCGGAATTTTCTGACCTCTTCCTTCTG
>Ga0126342_10007248_pt1 | contig 19784 bp, 28 predicted proteins | sample Cyp1metagenome_FD_92528 | JGI IMG/M metagenome (GOLD analysis project Ga0126342, IMG submission 92528) | Coral microbial communities from Lord Howe Island, Old Settlement Bay, Australia - Cyphastrea 1 metagenome | ecosystem: Host-associated > Invertebrates > Cnidaria > Coral ... | reverse complement strand
TGTCTGTCTGTCTGTCTGTCTGGCTGGCTGGCTGGCTGGCTGGCTGGCTGTCTGTCTGTCTGTCTGTCTTGTCTGTCTATCTATCTACCTATCTATCTATCCATCTATCTATCTATTCTATTCTATTCTATTCTATTCTATCTATCTATCTATCTAATCTGTCTGTCTGTGTGTCTATCTATCTCTCTATCATCTACCTGCAAGCTGGAAAACGAAGCTATGCTGCGAGACTTCCTCAGTTTTTGAACTTGGCAACATCAAAAACGCAGCAATTCTGCAAGACTTCCTTTTTTTGACCTTGACAACATCCAAAACGAAACAATTCTGCGAGACTTCCTCAATTTTCGGAGTTGGTAACATCAAAAATGAAACAATTCTGCGAGACTTCCTTCAAAAATGGAAAGTTGAGTGCAGAGCTGACGCTCTCGTACCAATGCGTTTTGCGATTTTTGCACTCCACCTGTCTAAAGTAGTACTGCGCTTGCCGCGAAAAAGTGATGCCAGGTCATACGAAGTGCTGCACCTGGCACGCAAAATCATCTTCCCAAAACTGAAGATCTGATGCTCCAACATGCAACCCCTCTCAGGAAATCAGCGCCCTGACCTCCTAACATCTCTGATGAACATGTCTCTTGTATTGCGCCTGCCACGGAAAATGCATCTTTGCACTCCTCTGCAAATGTCCCACGCCTGCCATCGTTTTTGGAAATGCTACAAAACCCTCACGTTTTGCTTACTTTTGACAAGGTGCACGATCCCTTGCGCCTGCCACGCGAAACGACATCTGAACGTCCAAAAGTGCTCCGAACCTGTCAGTTTTTAGTGTTTCGCGACTTTCCTACCTTTTCGCACACCTGGGTCTTCTTTCTTCTGAGACTTTCTCTTTTTTGATCTTCTTTCTTCTTTTCTCTTCTGACTCTTCCCATCTCTGCTTTTCATCTGTCCATATTGTCGGAAGTTTGACTTCTAAACTTCCTTCGATAATGTTAAACACCCCAGGAATGATTGGCTTGGTAGGGGATGAAATCAGATACTTGGGACCATAGAAGGGGGTGTTTCATTCGACAAGCATCTCGCCACGACTTGGATTTGCTTAAGAGGCCCAAAAATAATCTCGAAAATCCCGTGATTAACCATTTCTGGTGGCTTAACCACTGGAAAAGAAAAACAAAACATCTGCAAATCCAGGACAATATCATTTGGAACATTTGGATCCAATCAAGAGATCGGGAAAAATCAAACTACTTGATAGGACAGGTGGGTCTGAAAATGAGTACCCCCTAATTTTGATGACTTGCCATCATGTTCCACATGAAAACCATGGCATTTTTTGAGGCCTCCCCCCATTTCAAGGCAAACCGAAGATCCAATATTTCCATTTACAGAAGACTTTTGCCAAGAATAATCCATGGCAGTTACTACTGTAAACATCTCCCAAGAATCTTCTGATCTCCATGATATGTATATATATATTAAACATGTGCATTTCCATGTACATATACATATTACATATACATATACATATTTGTTCAGAAGCGATATGCAGCTCATATTGAGCCACGTGTCCGCAGCAGCACGCCCTTAGATGGTTACTTATTGCAATTTTGGGGTTAAACAAGTCCACTGCTCGTGATTTTCTGCAATTGGTAATAGAAGATGAAGGAAACGGGTGGTGTTAGATACAAGCAACCGTACCGCGTGCACTTTGGCAAATTTATGGTGAAACAATTCGCAGATACACGGAACCGTGAGGATGGCACATTGGCCAAGTCGGTGAAAAAGGTCACACAAACGCTCAGGTGGCTAAGGAAGTTGTTGATGTAGGCGAATGTGGCCAATTTCATGGCCAGAGCCACCCTGCAGCTAGGCCAGGGACATGAAGTCGTAGAAATACTTCTCGCGGGATGATGCGAATTGAACTGTACGTAGTCAGGAGCCACCCTGCAGCAAGGCCAGCGAAGAATAGTGGCACAAATTTTTGAACCAATCTGTTGGAGAGGGAACTCATTGTCGCAATCAGGACGTTCAAATAGTCCATTGCAATGGCAAGTAAAACGCACGAGGGGGGAGCAGCGAAACAGCGCGAAGCTGAAAAGTGGCAAGCTAAAGCTTGTCCCAAATGCCTATACATATACATATAATACATATACAGATACAGATACATATACAGATACATATACATATACAGACATATATATATATATATATGTGTATATATATATATATCCATTAGTTTGTTAAATCCACATTAAATCCCCCTTTCTTGCCAGTTCCTTACCGCGCCTCTGTAAGGGGCTTCTCTGGCAAGGGTGCAAGTCCGGGAGGTAAGCTGATCCTGACGACTAGATCCCTGGTGTCATAGCCATCAGATGGCCATGCTGAAATTCTCTGGAAACTGAGGTGTTTTTGCATCAAATTTTGGTGCACCCTCGTTTTGGACAAAGCCAGGATTCATCGGATGTGGGATAATGGGATGTATCATCCACTGGTACTGGGAAAATGTGGGAAATATCCAAACGTCTATCAGATATGTGTCATTTTCTAGCCATAAATTATGCGAAATGATAATCAACAATGAGATTTTGGGATAGTCCCCAAAATTGTCACGTTACAGATTAATCCTCCCTTTGCTGTGGCATTTTTGGGGGTTCTCCTGACTGGGTATATCCATACCCAAACAACAAGCATATCTATGCATATCAATTAAGTAGTTAAACAAAAAGCAAACACCGGGCACTTCACTTATCCTCACCTGTCCATTTTGTCTTCTTTCTTGGCTTGTGAAGCCTGAAGGCATGCAGAACCATTTGCTTCTGCGACGCAATCAGCCCGTTCATGATCTTGTTAAGAAACATTTGAGCAATCTGGAAAAGAAGTCCCAAATATATTGAAATATAATCATAATAATCCTGAACCCCTGAGCACTTCTTGATTTCTGTGCAGAAAAAGAGAGTAGAAAAGGCCGGTAAAGGAACCACGGAAGCTCTCACCTTCGAGCACTGGGCAACTTCGCTCATAACCTGCCATGCCACACGAAACTCTGAGAGGAAGAAACCCCAAATCCGAAAGTCACAAGAAACCACCAACAACTTCCTCCTTTTCTCTGGACGAAACTCGCGAGTTTCGAAATTTGATCTTTCGAAGACGGTGACTACAAGCTTCCCGCCTTTTGCTGTATGCAGAGCAAAAAGAACAGAGGTGTTTCCAAAAAAATATGATTTCTTGCTTTATTTTCAGACTGAGAAATTGGCCTGATTGGTGCCCCCCACATTTTGGACAGAGACGTCTATACAGCCATTTTCTTGCCTTTTGTTGATCCTTGTTTGTTGGTCTTCCAGTTTCCGTCCCAAATGTCCCATTGGAGGAGGATTTTTTTACTTTACACCCATCAGAGTTGTTGCTCCCCCCTTTGAAAAGGCCTCGTTTCCCTTCGCACGAAGTTCGCTGCGAAGACTGCTCACCTCCTGTGCAAAACAACAAAATTTTCACAATGAAGGGACACAACCCATCTACACAAGGGGATGTAGGGAAATATACCTACACCATCCTACACCGCTAACCGGGAGTGTCCCAAAAAGTGGTAGGTTGAGGGACTACGACGGCAAAATCGAATGGCTTCGAGTCGAGACAGTCGGTGACGTCGCTCCTTCTGTTCCTTCTTGCGCCTGCGAGACTGACGTGGTGCTTTCGTGGCCGGAGAAACTTCCACCGTCGGAACCAGCTTGTTGCCTGGCTACAAAAGCAGGTGATATTCCCAGCTGGGAAATCCCCAAGAACTGGCAGTTGATGGTGATTTAGTGGTGATTTACCAGGAAAATATGCGAAAATCATCGGCTAATTGTGGGATTTTCCAGCCATGTTTGGCCAGAGGGTAGCCCGGCCAAACTGTCCACTGTGCCGCGCCTTTGTTCCGAGGTTTCAGAATGTCCGGCGAAGTTGCGACGACCTGGCCACGTCGCATCCTTTTTAAGTCGATCAGATCCTGTTTGGATGTTGGAACTGTTGGGATGTTGACCTATCTGCCAGCTTTCCGGGGTCTTTTTGGCATGTCCCCGCTTGCCGTGCTTGCCGTGCTTGCCGTGCTTGCTATCAAGCCTCCAAACTCTCTGACAGGATGTCGTCAACCCGGTATTGATAGTTGATGAATGGGCTCACCCGCAAGAAGTTATCAGGCAAAGAAACGCAAGGTTCACTATATATAATCCTGTCCACTACCCAAAAAAAAAAGTGTTTGAGGTGAACCACTATCTATATAACCTCCATTTCAGGTTCTTTTCAAGTAGTGAAACCAAAAAATGGAAGATCGCTGGGAAGGTCCCACCCAAAAAAAAAAAATCGAAAAAACATGACAAAAACTAGAAATTCCAAGGGGACCGACGTGCCTCGTCTGAGGAGATATCTGTGGAGGCATCTTCATGATGCTTCACAACGAGACCTGGCAGAGGGGGAATGTTCCTACCGATGATTTTGGGTAAATGTTCTGACCCACTCCAGACAGAAAATCATGAGCTTTTGCCTCCGAATATGGGGTGTTGTCGTGTTTTTGGGGGTTGCAGATGTTCACTTCACAACAACGTCCGCCCTGGCAGCACCGGCATTTGTGTTGTGCCTGGCTTCATCGGACCAGTCATGCTGATTTTGGCAGCACACGGGAAATCAAGCCTCAGACCACTCTGCTTCTCGAAATCGCCCAATTTCGGATCCCAGGATGAGGTCAGGAGGACTTGGATTGAAACTATTGAAACTTCACAGTACTAAAAGACAGCGACCTGAGGTGCCGACCAAGATCTCGGGTCAAGAGCCCTTGAGAAATTTGCAGCGAAAATGCAGAACTTTAAACGTTTTGAGCCACTACGACTCCTTCAGGCAGACGGAACGGAGTTGCCATGATGGAAATGGATGGTGATCTTTTCCCTGCATTACCTAGAAGACTTCTGTACTTAGATTACGAATTATCACAGGTCATCTTTGTCTTTGTGAAGTCAATTAAGGTACAAAACTAAAGCCATCCCCAAAAACATGGAATCATATGGAATCCCGTAAATCATCAAATTCCGAGGGATTCACGGGAGTCCATCGTTTTCCATCTGGGGATCACATGGGATGACTGCCAGGTCGGCCAGGTCGGCCAGGCGCCTGCCGAGAAAGACCTGAGAGTCTCTGAAGGGTATCGATCCTGGCGCGACCATGGGATGGACCATCGAAACATAGTGGCTTTATAGCTGCCAGGTCCGATCCGGACGGACATTCCAAGAGGATGTCGTCCCAAGTCCACATGTTGGCAAAATCTCAGATGTTGTGTTGTTTAATTCCTGTGTTCGTTGCTAAACCCACATAATTTTCTTGACAAAAGACCATGTTTTGTTGGTAATCCCCCCATCCCTACAGAAAAAACGTGCAGCCCAAAGTCCATTCTCGAAGATGACTGACGCCGCCCACACCTGAGACCCCATTTCAGCACATGGACCATGAAAAATCACCTGACTTGCGAAGCCAAGAAAACTCGGTTTCTTATGGATCTTATTTGGCTTTTGGGCCAATTTGATGGCCAATTTCTATGGTGACTCCAACGATTCCAAGACGAAACCAGGGGTCACCGGGGACACCACTCCCCTTCCGCCAGAGGTCACGAGTACTCTTGATGACGGCCTTCACCTTTTGCTGGGCCCAGAAATGGTCGATATTCATGGGGATACCATGAGATATTTACATATATTTACATATGTAATGGACATTATATATATATATACATATATATATATATAATACATATATATATAATATAACCAACATGATCTGGAGATACTACCATCATATAATCATATAGTTATTTAAAAAATAACCCAGCTTTGCAACCCGACAGCAGGTTCCAGGGCAGCGGTGCAGGTCCGTTCCGGCTTTTGGGCTTGGCAAACGCACCGCTCCCAGACCCAGAGATTGAAACCCAACAGCACAACAGTCGCTGTTGGGAATAATCGGATATGACTGATATGACCAATGCTGAAATTCTTAACGAGTTGTGAGAAAAAAAAAACACAACAACAACAACAACAACAACAACAGAAACAGAAACAGAGCAAGCGAGCGACATTCTAGTCAACACCAACAACCCTTGGGGCATCGCCGGTGTGCGAAGCCCTAGAATTGGTGGGATATTCATAGGGTATTCCATTGGGGATGGACAATTTCCCCTGCGTCCGAGAATTAAGGGAAATCAAGTGCTGGAGAAATTGAGATTGTGAACCATTTGCGTTTCCATCACCATATCTCTGGATCCATGTTCAAAACCATCACAATCTACTAAAACAAAAAATAAATGAATTTGGATCTCTGGTGTCACTGCAGGTATTTACTTACAAGCTTTCAATTGGGTTTATCTGAAAAAAGGATATCCCCCAATCCACTGGTCTATCCACTGGTCTATCCACTGGTCTATCATTATTTTTCCTCATCTAAAATTGCAAATCTTTGAGGGTATTAAATCCCAATTCTTGGACACATCCAATTCTCATCTTGCTAGTCTTGTCCCATCTAAACATTACCATGAAATCCCCTTAAAATCCAACCAAATCCAGATGAGGTTCCCATGTTCTGCCCTGAAATCACCATTTTTACAGGTGATTTCCCCAACAAAAATCTCCTATCCAATCCCCAGATCATCCTCGGCACCTCCTTTAGGCGTTGCGGAGGAACATCACTCAAATCGCCATAGGCCTCGCCATCTCCTCAGCTGGGTGGTTTGGTTGAGGACATGAAAATTCATGGGAACCTAATGAGTTCATGGGAGATTCAGCAAATATGAATAATATGAATGGAATGTGTTACCCCCAATCCAGTAATTTCACCCTTTGCTATGGATGGCTCATTTCGATCAATGATTTACCTATCAAAAAAAAAGAATTTAAAATGGTGATTGTCTATAGCTATGCTAAATTACCAGAGGGTACAAAATAGTTTGAACAAAGATCAAAAAAATCCTGGATAGGTGTCTTGTTGATGCTTCACATCTTTATCATCTTTCCAACAAGTAAATGAGCGGTATTCAGTTTATGGCAAAAATGAGGGTGAACAACCAGAAATGGTGATTTCACCAATCCCCCCTCCGAAATGCCTCCTTTGCCATCGTCCACCGCGGAACTGCTCGACGACCTGAGCCAAGCAGGCAACGGGAGTACGGGAGTCGCGCTTTGATGCCGACCCGGATCGAATCTCCAAGTCTTTGGCCCACGGTCAAGAAGCGGATGCGCGGAACTTTCTGCCGCAGGCACCAAACGAACATTGCCCTGGCGTTGATGTTCATTGGCTCCGAAAATAGATCTACAAATCGGGTGAGAAATAACTGGGGGGGGTTGAGAGACTTGGGATTCCCACAACATCAGTGGGTTTGTTCTCCTTATTTTCTCCATCAAAAATAACTATACTGCTCGTATTTTTTTTGTTGGACCCAGTTTCTGGACTATCCAAGAAAAACAACTTATATAATATCCCATTAAATATCCACGTGCCATGATACCAACATAAACTGCTAGCTTCACATCCCAGCCCATACTAGTACCAGAATCCCACAACGCCCACCTCGTCGCCCATGACGCGTCATGGCCGCAGCTTTGGCTTGAGATTTCGCAAAGGTCATCGTTGTTTTTCGCCAGGAAAAAGGACTGTCTTCATAATCAACTGCACAATACATCATAATATCATAATACAATCCGACTTTTTTTGTAAAACAAAAAATATGGAGAAAAAAGAATGTCCAACATAAATATAAAATGGCTAATGATGTTGGGTTGTCCATGAGCCAAAGCTCTCTCATGTCCCCCGTCTCCCCGTGACGCATCCACTCTCTTTTCTTTTCGTCAATCATCCGCGCCGTCTGCATTCTGCAGGAGATTTCCTGGTGGACTTGCCATTGATCTTGGAGACCTCAAGCCCAATTTTACCAGGGAAACTGAAATATGATGAAATGTGCTATATACCCTCTGGTCATTTGACAGTTTGCGAACTGTAAAATCACCATTGTCCATAATCATCGAACAAAATGAAGAATTTTCCATAGCGATGTTTAATTACCAAAGGGTAATACCCATGAGGCATTTCATATCCCCCAACACCTTTGGATCCTTGGGCCCGACATGAAGCCATTGGCAAAACTGACACAACCACAACTCAACTATCATGTGGTTAGGAAACTCAACTTCTAGCATTCTAGCTCTGGTTGCCCAAAATGGATTGATTTTCCCATCCCCCCATCCCCATAATATGCCATATCTCCTTGGCTCCCTCCGCTCCCTCCGCTCCCTCCGCTCCCTCCACCAGTCCTGCGAAACCGGATCCTGCAGCTTCTGGGTCTTCCTCCATGGATTGTCCTTCCACCTCAAGTGCAGCACCATGCATCTGTGTTCTTTTTGGCAAGAACAGGGCACGATAAATATATATATATATATACACATGATTACATATGTATGTTTTGTAAATTCATATAAATTGTCTATGATATATCGCACAAATTGGACAACATGGAAATATCATGGAGATATCATGCGATGTGTAGCCAACAATATGATATGATATGGGTCTGTCAAAAAATGTCAAAAGTTTGCGGCAAAAACTATGATTGGCTGGCCGTGAGATTTTGTATTTTCAGGCAATGTACCCTTCCGGTTTCATTTTGCCCCATCCAAATCTGGGGCACAGAACAATGTGGGCAGCAAAAGAATGGCATTGCACATGATTTAAGCCATAGGTACATGGAACATCATGAAACGGCGCTCATCTCCAAAGTTGCAAGAAAATTATGGCCCCAACATCCGCACACTGCTGCCGTATCGCCGTATGGGAAGAAAAACAACTTAAGGTAAAAAAAAAAGGCACAAAGGGTTAGGACGGTTAGGATGTGCAATGCCTGCCCTTCCAGCAACTGGGAAAGCCATTGCCTCGCCCTTCCAGCCACCCAGAAAACGGCTGGGCGCCTGGTCATCTATCCTGCACAGGCGATTGAGTAAGCCTTATCTGAATGTCTGAGGGGATCAGCCACCTTTTTTGGGAAGTAACTTTCAATGCACGAGGCAAGGTTCCCAACGCCTGAAGACAAAGAGGCCTACACAGCATAGGATCACCAACACCACATCCTTAGCCGCTCTCCCTCTGACCTGACCTGACAGAAGGCTCGTTGCGCTTCGAGCGCTTCGAGCGCCAATCTGAGGGTCAAGCAACCCCCGGTGTTGGCATCACCTGCGGTGGGTCCCCAAATCCGTGAATCATCATGTCCCGCTAAAGTGGCAATCAATTGCTGCTAAATCCCCCATTTTCAGGCACACCCAAATGTCATATTGTTAGGTAAGCATCCACATTTAGTATCCTGTTCAATTCTCATTCAGCAGATTCAATGCCACCATGCGGAGCACCAGGACCACCCCATGCGATGCCTTCATGTAGTCCGCATGGCCCCCCTGGCCGCGATTCAAAGTGGCCAGAAGTCGGCGTCGCGGCCTCGTGCAAGTTGGTATCCTCTTGTAAATTACCATACATGTGGGTTTTACCCGCGTTTTGTAGATCATTTTCCTACAAAAAACCATGGAGTTTCCACATGCACCCTAAGGTATCAATAATCTATAGTCTATAGCTGTATGGTCCCAAATATGTGTAAATCCCCCTACTAAACCATGGTTTCTACGGGGTGTTGAGTGTGAAGGGGGATGGGATTTGTCAGATAAAGTTTTGAATATATTACAGTAATCAAAAAAAAAAACGTTGGTAAAATCCTGCTGAAATAGGGCTACTGTATGTTTTTTTGTCTATCGGTTTGGAGGAGAGCATGTATAAAAACATGCATATAGTGAATATACAGAAAGTGCGTCTAAAGAAACACACTTTCAGTGACTCATCAACCGTCATCAAGCCACCTCAAGCAGATCATCGGAAAAAGATGGGCCTCCACGTCACGGTGAAGTATTCATGGCCAGGGAAATGCATGTTGGCCTGCACCAACCATCTGTGCCTGCGGCCCACTGGCATCCTGGAAATTCCTGGATATCCCCAGTATGGAAACAGGACTAAACAGACGACCAAATCAAGCCCCAAAACAAAAAAAATATCCGTTTTTCTCACATTTCCTCAGGTTTGCGTCGCGGACTAGATCACTAAATTTTCAATTTTTCCCTGCTATGATTTGATGAAACTTTTGAACACTAGATCTTTGCTCGGTCTGTGAAGGGGTTGTAACTGGCATTTGCAGGACCAGCATCTCATGGCCTGCCAGTCGCCGACTCCTTCAACTCGTACGCACCAGACTGCTTCCGGACCTCGGAAATGTCGAGTGCTTGGTGACTATGGCAAGATTCATTTCATGAAACCACTTTTTTTTTGGCCTAGTTACCTAGTTCCCACCTGGTTTAATGAAACCAGCCATGTCCTCCAGCTCTGTGGATAGGGCCAAGCGCCCAAAGTCTTCACCCACTCCCGAGACCAGCTGGAGTTTCCGATCAATGGAGCCCAGGCACTTGCCTCGGAACGTGGCCGACGTGGCCGACCCGAAAGCAGGTTACCCTGGGGTAAACTATCATAGATGTGGGAAAGGAATGGTGAAACCCATGGAAAATGATTTACACATATTGGGTTCTCCACATCTATATTAGTTTACAAGGAGGGGTAAGTATGTGAACTATAGTTGGTATCACCCTCCGTGTTCAAAAAAGTGGTACTGTTTATCCTCAAAGCAAAAAATCGGGAGGTTCTAAAAGTTGGTTGGGGATTTCCAATAATTGTCCGACAATCCGATTTACTGTTCGATGGTTTCAACCCAAAATGTGCCGCTTCAAAAATGTTGGCCCAAGTATGATGTTTGAAAACTGTGGCAAACAATATGTATATATACCCCTAAAATCTACAGGGTGGTGCCCCAGGTCATTAACTAGGATGTTTTTTACTCCACACATATAATCGTCCTGAAGTAGGTAGAAACTGGTCGTGTTCAAAATTCATCTCATTTTAGTCAAGACTAAATTCAACTGTCCATTTTCTACCTACTCCAGGAGATGTATATCTATGTATGTTTATACGTTGCTGCTAATATGTCAATGTATATATGTATGTACATATGTTTATGTAATTCATATTTATGCTGATATAGAAATAAATATATACATATATAATATTTATACATGTATATGTGTATATATATACTTAGGTGTACATATGTACATACTTACATATGTACATATTTACATATATACATATCTACATATATACATATATACATATATACAAATTACATATATACAAATATATATATATATATGTGTGTGTGTGCGTGTATATATATATATGTTTGCATCCTTCTCTTTTCCACGCGGCTGGTTTGAGTCTATGCTGCAGTGTCACTTGTTGCACCAAAAGCAGCACTTGTTCTACCATTGGCCCCCATTGTCGCCAGTCTACCTTTCAGCAAGTGATACCAAGACGAACACGGGATGTTCGCCTCAGAAAAACTCTTCGCCTTCTGCAAAAGGTCTGGGAACCCCGAAGCAGCTAGGCCGATGATCTCCTTTGAGGCCTTGGGCAAATTCTCCATATAGGTGACATACAAAACCTCCTGCAAATAAATTTCCACTGTACAGGTCGTTGCCCAACGTCCCCTCCTTCTGACATCTTCTGAATCCTCGCAGCTGTTCAGGAGGTGGGAAGCACCGCCCGGACGAAAAGATGAAAGGTCAAAGGGTTTGAACCTACCATTTGTCGCATCGGGCAACTTCAAAGCTTTCATCAGATCTCCAAACCTTCGTCTAAGTGTTGCAGATGAAAGGGGCCATAACTTCTCATGCGGGCCACGCTTTGCAAAAGCAATGTCCAACAACTGCACAATGTCGCAAGGATCAACACGTGCAGCTGGTGTCTTGCGTGCTTCCCTCTCGTCTTTGGCTCCTTGATCTTCAACAAGACATAGTTAGTCCCCGGAACTGCGTCCCGAGGCAAAATCAAGTCAGCTCTGGTCGCCTGTAGGACTTCGCCTATCCTAAGTATTCCGCTCCAGGCAAGGCCAAAAACAGCTGCTTCTGTCGCCCATCCCCACAAGATGGCGATGGACACCAGCGCCAAAAGGACCGAAGCAGGCAAAGCTGGGTGGTGCCCAAAAGGCTCATCGCTGATCCAGGAGTAGGCATAGTCCCACGCCAAGGTCAGTTGCTTTCGAATCTGAGGGCGCGCCGACGCAACGCTGTTCACCGTCTCAGCGTAAATCCCATACGCTTTTCCAGATCTGTAAAGCTCCTGGCCGTAAGCGACCAGCCAACTCGCGATGACTTCCGGCTAAGCAGGCTTCTGTCGCAGGAGGAAGAGCAGCGAAACCCCTTTCTCCTTCCAAAGCCATGTTTGAAACTGAAGGAAAAGCCGCTTCCTCCGGTTTCTGGTTGCATCCAGGGCTACACGATCTCCAGTGGGCAAAAGACCTGAACGCGCCTCAGCTCTTCTCCGTTCAGCGGCAGTCAAAGGGACCATGGCATGAACTCCTACCCCGAAACCTAAACTAAAACGGTCGTGAAGGTGGCCTGAATGGCCTGAGGAGACAAAGAAAATCCAAAGGAACTGCATCCACTTGGCGCGACGGGTAGCTTTTCGCAGAACAGCAGTGACAGTGAAGATCCAAAGCAGGGACAGGGATGCAATGCAGAGACTTGCCAAGACAGACCAAAATCCACTGACGACCCCGACGAGATCTGAGGCTCCCGCAGCATCGACAACGTTCGCAAGGACAGCGAGAATCAACAGACGCACCCAATTGGCAGCACTCCGCTTAAGTCCAGTGCGGTGAAGCGAGCTAAGGCCAATCCAGTCACAGCTTTAAGAATGCTCCCTCCGACAGGCGACCGGATAGGGCAGTCCCTTGTAGGGTCATCAGCAACATTCAGCCGGGTAGGACAGAAAGGCCAAACAGGGTACAAGTCAAAAGCAATCTGGAGCACAGCGGCACGACGGATCAAGGGCTGGAGGAGGAGAGAAGTGGAACGACCCTTGGCGAGTGCACCTCTTGCAACAGCTGAGTCAACAAAGGACAGGAACCGAGAATGGGGACATGAGTCACCAATCTTTGACAAGACCTGAACAGCAGAAGAGACCTCAAGCACATTGATATGTGGGGACCTCTTCCAAGACCAGGCAGACACGAGAGGTCTGCACAAGGTCATTGGAAACCACAGATTCAAGTTCAGTGAGCGTCCATTCCGGGTCTCTGGCTCCAGCAGCTCGGCGGAATGCATTCTTGAGAGCAAGGGCCAAATGCATCCCCGTAGCAGGAAAGTATATCGCAGAGTCTTTGGTGTACTTTCCCTGGATCCTGACATGTGAGTGATCCCTGGTGCAATGCCTCTCAACCTCCTGAACTAAAAGTCCATAGAGAAGGAAACGGAACTCCTTCTGGCCACAAGCAGGTAGGACGGCCTCAGCAAACCCTTCTGATTCAAGCAGAGAAATCCACTCACGCAGCCATGCCATCTTCGAACGCCGAGGCTGTTCAAGCCCGCAAGGACATGCGTGCCTCCTACCGACACGGAGGAGAAGCAAGCTACGGAAAGCCAGGCAATTCCCATGCAGCACGCGAGGGTTTTCACGGTCAAATCCATAGGGGCACTTGTAGGACCTCAGACAGGGATGAGCAGCCGGAGAGAAGGTCGTTCAGGGTGGCTCAACCAAAAAGGACAAGAAACGTCTCTCAGAGATCATGTAAATCACCCACTCAAGAAGCCGAAGGTCAGTGAGATCATAATGCTGAGGGGCGGAAAGGTCAAGGGGAGGAGCGACGGAGAGTCTAATTTCCGATGCAGCGGCTGAGACCGCTCCAACCCCACCGCAGATCTCAAGAAAGTCAAAGTACAACAAGGGCGAGGCTTTCGGCTTGACAGGAATGGGCTCAGGGGCATCCTCATGAACGTCCTCGCCCTTTCTTCTCGGAGGCCAGCCAAACGGACTCACAAACCTCAGGCTCGATGTCGGCTGTGACGATGGCTCCCTTGGACAGCGTCTGTTGCAAAGGCTTGACCAAGATAGGCTAGGACACAGCGCACATAAGTGGTGACAAGGCAGCCAAAACGACTAACTCACGACAGATGCTTCTGGGCAAAGGCAAGACAACCTGCTGAGACTCCTGCTCACAACCGACAGCCCATCAACAACGGAACAGAGGCATCGCCTAAACATCAGGTAGGAAGTCCAACTCCCAGCAAGACGAGAGGCAAGAGTCGGTGTGATCCCTGGAAGACACGCAGCACGCAAGGACAAGGTGGCCATGACACGTCTCTTTCCTTCCACATCCGGCTTTCACAGCAAAAGGGCTGGAGCTGACTTCGGCACCAGCGGCTTTGAACACGGAGCTAGACACAACATCCTTCTCATCGGAGCCAAGAAGGCCCTCAGCAGCATAGACCCTTCTGGCCTCAGACAGGGCTTTGGCAGCTGCGGTCTGCAAAGGCATGGTGTAAACGTGCTCACGGCCAATGAAGAAGAAATCATCAATGACCAAACCACTATAATGGGGACCCTTTGGAAAACCATGGTGACCTAGAACTTGCTCATCATGCGCTAACAGTCCGGCATCTTCCAAAAGCGTCAGGGCAAACTCAACACCAAGGCGATCCCCTTGAAAGAGGGAGGAAAAAGTCGGGAAAACCTTGCTATTTTCATAGCTGGATGCTTTCGCAGGCTTTTCAAATCCAAGCTTGTCACCCTCTATCTCTCGGCCTCTTGCCGGCGTGCAACTGACTGGCTGGCGATATCTCTGAAAACCAAGCAACCCGTCAACCTCGGCAGGGCTGAAACTAAAAGGGAGCATATTGGTCCGGGATCTTTCTGGGGTCACTGCAGCTTGGTGGTAGACATCCCTCCTATCGGTCACGGATGCAACGAGCTTCTGCTTGAAACGCCTAACATGCAACTGGGTCAACAAATGTCCAGGCGGCAGGAAATGGGACGGCCCATCAAAACTCCTTTCACTCATATCCTATCACCAATCTGCCGATCAACCTCTGTAGTCTTGAAGGCATTGAAGACACGACAGAACAGGCCGGGCTCAACAGGGCTTGGGAAAAGGTCCAGAAGTCCACATGCATCCCAAACCTTCAGGAGCTTTGCATTTTCCTCACACGACTCTTGTGCAAAAGACGGTGCACACGTTTCATCAACCTCAAGTCCATGTCTCAAGAAGGCAGGCTCTTGGAAGGGCAACCACAGGGAACCACGGAGGAACTTTTGCATGGGCCACTTACCCTCACCGACAAGACGCAAACGACTGGCATCAAGGCTCCGATAAGGGGCAAGCTGGGGGTAAGCATCACTTGGAAGCAGGCTCTGGTCATCTTTGAACTCCCTTGGCTTCTCAAGATAGGAGTCCTTCAAGTCAGGGCATTTGGCAATGAACGCCTCAAGCTGGAACAAACTTGCACCTAATTCAGGACCGGATCTCCCTGGGGCCAGAGGAAGAGACCTCAGCCATGCGATCACACGAGACTGGGAACAACTAGGCCTCCTTCCAAGTTCCTCCAAGGTAGGGAAGCGACCAAGATACACAAAATTCAAAGTGAAAATGGTCACATGCAGAAGCCTAGCCCTGCATAGCCTTTGACAGCCTCCTCCTAGAGAGCTTGGGGTATCCACCTCCGATGCAAGCAGGCAGCTTCGGCAAAGGGAGAGGGAACACAGTGGTAGACAGCGACGACGACTGTAGCGTGGAAAAACTTCGGAAGGATCTTTTGAGGTGCCATGCAAAATCAGAACGCGACCTCATGATCCATCTGGGCAAGCAAATGGCCCATGTGGAAAAATCTATAGTATATAGAAGCCTCAAGAGGGTTTGGCTCGGGCCCCTCAGGAGGTGAAACGGCTTTGCTCTTTGGAGAAGACCTGCATGATCCTACTCCTCCTCTCCTTCGTTTGCTGGGCACTGCTGGAACTGCTTCCCACCCCCTTTTCCCTTCTTCTTGGCGGCAGGTTTTGACTTGGGCGCCGCGTCGGCTGAGGCCGAGGCTTTGCTGGGACCTCCTCCTGACAGCTCCATTCGCTTTGTAGCTATGACATCCAGTTCCTTCACGTAGGCAAGAGCTACGGTGACCCATCTCTGGTCCGCCAGGGGGGTTTGCAGAACTCTCTGCATGGAGAGGTTCGGGGGTTTCGGCCGCCACCGGGACTTGGGGTTGCTTCTTTATCAACTCATGAGTGTCATGGACTTCTTGCAGGTGGGCAACATTGGGGCAGCACAGGATGTGGTCTCACTACTGGTGGTGGCCCTGGATCAGGCGGTGATGGACGGGGGGAAGGTTCGACCTAGCTGCACTCTTGACTTTGCAGGAGGCCCCTCCCTCAACAATCTTTGTCAACAGGCAGCAAAGCAGTCTGTCGAGGGCTCGCGCCTTCACGCCCCACCTCAACAGCTCTTCCCGAGTGGCATTGGCGGAGACTGTCGGTTGCATGCGTCGGGATGTTGACCTCAGGACAGACTGGAGTGGGTCGCCAACTCCGCTTGATTGCCCGCCCCAGAGTGGCCCTGGTAGAGGAGCTCGAAGAGGCTGAGCTCAAGTCCATCATGGGGTCCTGTTGGGACTGGGTGATCTGGCCCACAAGGGCAGTCAATGCTTGGGACTGGGTCCTGAAGTCCAGCAGATGTCCTCTTCTAGAGCGGCCAACTCGGGAGGCTGGAAAGTCAAAGCCTTCTGAGTTGGCGTGGGGCCCAAATCCCTCGTGCGTGGAGGTGGAGCGACTGCCTGTGCGATGGCACTCCGAGATGAAGTCACTGGAGGCATTGATGCTGAGAGGAGGTGAGAAAGTCCAAGGGCACCCGCTCTGGAAGGAGCAACCAAGCGGCTTTCCAGTTGCTGCTGTTTCTCTGTCAAGTCTTGGATCTGAGTTGTCAAGGCAGGCACCACCCCTAGCAACTGGTCGAGAGATGCTGCCAGGGATGCAGTCGTAACTCTTTGCGCCTCCGGAAGGAGTGGCATTTGGCTTTGGCGTTCCTCTGGATCTCCGTGACTGGGGGCTGATGCATCCTTGGGGAGTCCAATCCATCCTCCGCATCCTCCAGATGACCGTCCGCAGAGTAGAAAGTCAAGCCGGTCTCCTCGCCTGCTCCTCTTATCCAATCGCCATAGCAATGACTGGACTGGGAAGGACAAAAGGATTCTCGGGATCGAAGGGGACAGCGATCTCTTCTGGCACGACAGCAAGACGCATCTGAGAGACCAGATCCGACGACACATCGACCAAAACCACCTCCAACTGAGAACCTGTGAGGGTCCGCACACCTCCATCTACCAACATACCTGACACAACGACGGACGTGGAGGCTCCGATAGGACCAGCATCTTGACCTTGGTTGGCACGGGACAGAACAGTCTCGGGAACAAAACCGGGAGGCAATCCAAGAAGAAAACCACCTTGGCGCTTCAGCAGCACTACAACTATCGCTTCGGAAAGTCCATCTGCATCAGGAACGGAAGGCCATTCCAGCACGTATGGCTTCAGCTCTTCTATGGTCACCAGCCCCTGAAAAGACAAATTGTCGTCGGCTGTCAAGTCCAAAGCCATCAGTCCTAGGATCAAGGCAAGAAGGAGATCGAATCTTCGTCGAATCCAGCAGCTTGCAAGTAGATCTTGGCTTCAGTCTCGCTTGGAAAGGACTGGGACACTGAGGAAGATCCCTCGAGAGTGCCGAGGGCAGCCCAGTAGGACGAGGAAGACCGGAAGACCACAGGACAAGAAACACCGTCAGCACGAACCACAGCGTAGTACCTCAACCTAAGGTCCAAGGGCGGCGTCCGGTTGGGAGAATGGACGCGGGAATCCACCACTGCCTTTGCCCAAAGTCCAGCAACCCAAGCACGAGAGGCCCGATCACGGCCAGACAAGGAGGCCCCGGATAACTTGTTTCCCAAAGCCAAAAACCGAGGAGGACAGGCAGGAAAACTGTCAAGTATCTGATCTCGGGTTTCAAGTCCAAGCCCAACCCGAGAAGGCATAATCGACGGCTCAGGGACCTCAGACAGCAACTCAAAGGAACCAACAGAAGGAGCCGGAGAACGGGGCAGCTCAGCAGGAAAGGTGGACACAAACTGGACGAAATCAGCCACCCGACGAGAAGAACCAGAAATGACCACGTGAAGGCCAGGCAAATCCACTGAAACTTCAATACCTTCGCCGTGGCTGCTGCTCATGCAGATATTCCAACAAGACAGATTTTGGATTCCCGGAGGATGGAGCCAGATGCACGGGAGCAGGTGGAGGGGAAGGCCGGTGGCACAGAACAGGGACAAGGTCACCCCTGATCAAGACCAAGGCGCAAAGACCACAACCACCAAGCAGGCCGAGCAAGAAGGCAGAGAGCAAAGATCCCAAGCCAAGCGGAGTGCAGTAGAAGGGGCAAGCAAGTCCAAAAAGGTTGGATTTCAGGCCACCAATAGCCAATTCCACTACGGCTGGGATCTCGAGCATGAAGCCTTGAGCGCCACATGTCAAGGTCGGTCACACACTTAGGGACATGTATATATATACTGTGTATATATATATATATATATGTATGTATGTATGTATGTATGTGTGTATGTATACTGTATATATATATATAAGCATACTGTATATATAATATCTATATGTATACTGTATATATTGGCGCGCAACTTTTTATCAACAAACCAGGTGGTTTATAAGTTTATAAACTAGCTTTGTTGTTCCTAGGCCCCGAAACCGTGCTGCAGCTAGGGAGCCGCACCCCGACCGCTGCCCCGATGCCCTAAGACCTGGATGGGGCCAAGCTGTCCATCCTGGCGCAGGGGCATAGGGGCGCAGGGCGCATGAAGCAGAGATTTAAAAAAAAAACACGGCTAGGATATAGACATTGACATAGATAGAAAATGGGAAAATCATCTATAAATGGAGATTTTGCCCCAATATTATGGAGTAATCATTGTGATTATCTAGTAGTCTTTACCATCTATGGTTATCGAATATTGACTTTGTGATTGCCATCTATGGTTATCGGATACAAGGTGAATCTGGGAAGTCCCCGCACTGGGGGGTTTAGGAAAATCACCCAATCAATCTGATTTAAACCGAATAATGGAGTAATAGTAGTTAGTATCTAATAGCTATTGCCATCTGTGGTCATATTTCATAGTGATTACCATCCATCTATCTAATCATAATTGAAAGTTGAGGCCCCCAAACGATAGCTAAGTCGACTTATAACTTGATCAACTGTGGGTTTTATGGAGGAATATAACTGTAGTTAATTGACTTATACACCAACTTCTAACCGAGGGACCTCACCCATACTACATGTTGGATGATATACATCTCTTGGCCAGCAGATGCGGCTGTGGACCAAAGCCATCACATGGCTAGGTGACCATGTTTCCGACAACGATAAAAAAGAAAACCTTGTCTGTAAATATGCTCGGGTGCTCATGTACCAGGAAAGGCCTGTCCCAAAGGCCCATACGGAACCACCGTCGTCGTGTGAAAGAAATTCTTCATGATTACTTCTGTACCAGAGCAGGAGTAGTCAGAAATTTGAATAGGACGATTGAGCTGCCTCCCGGCACCAGCGCATCCCACAGAATATGACACTTCCTTTGCAGAGAGATCCAAGTTCATACGAAATGCCGTTAAGATTTTCACCACCAATTCACGTTATGTTTTGAAAAATATGTACAGCAGGCGTGACAGCAGTACGAAACATCTGACTGCCGTCACACCCAAACGACGCTTCAAGATTAAGACGAAATGAATGAATGAATGAATGAATGAATGAATGA
>Ga0126342_10007247_pt1 | contig 19785 bp, 24 predicted proteins | sample Cyp1metagenome_FD_92528 | JGI IMG/M metagenome (GOLD analysis project Ga0126342, IMG submission 92528) | Coral microbial communities from Lord Howe Island, Old Settlement Bay, Australia - Cyphastrea 1 metagenome | ecosystem: Host-associated > Invertebrates > Cnidaria > Coral ... | reverse complement strand
AATGTAAATGTAATGTAAATGTAATGTAAATGTAATGTAAATGTAATGGAAATGTAATGGAAATGTAATGGAAATGTCATGTAAATGAAATGTAATTAAAATCTAAATGTAGTGTAAATGTAGTGTAAATGTAGCGTAAATGTAATGTAAATGTAATGTAAATGTAATGTAAATGTAATGTAAAAGTAATGCAATTGTAAAGTACATGTAGTGTAGTGTAGTGTAATGTAATGTATGTGTGTATATGTGTGCGTGCGCTCTGTTTATTGATTTATATCATTTATGTTTATTTATGTTAATTTATGTATATGTGTGATTATGTGTGCTTGTATTTACCATCTGCTGCATTCAATTCGACATTATTTCATTATAACATGCATATATAACAGAAGACATTGCAATATATCTATATATATGATTGTATGTGTATATGCGCATATTATATAATATATTTATATACTAACGCAGGGATGGACATATCCATCCACATCCATCCGGCCATCAATTTTTGGGTCGGTCGTCCCAGCAACGAGACGTAGAACAGGAACGCCAGCAGCCACACCGTCGAGATGGCCATCAATGGGGCAATGGCATCCTCCCAACTCACGCCCCCAGCGATGCTCATGAAGAGGGTCAGCATGCTGTGGAACCTGTGGCTTTAGGCTTTGAAAATGTTTGAAACGCCACGAAAAATGCTGCGTTGATTCATGGTTAACAAGAATTGGATGGTGAAAATGGGAGATAAATCCGTGCTGGATCGTTTTGTGGTGGTTAATCAACAGAAATTGGGTGAGATACTGGTAGTTCATCAACAAGATTTAGGATTGAATGGGACTTAATTAAGTTGCTGTTTAATGCGTTGAAATAGATTCACTGCATTGATTTAACCAAAACAAAAATGGAGAGTTAAGGGCACTTAACCAACAAAACTGGTACATCACGGAGACAAACCTGGATATGCTGAGATGGAGTTCACCAACAGAGCTATGGTGATTTGATGGGATTTCACGTGGGATTTCACCTGCAAGAATTGTGACTTGATTGAAACTGATCAGAATATCATGTGGATAGGTGGGATGGACACTTGGAGATATTGAGATACTGATTTCACGGCAATTATGTATGTGGCAGAAATAACGATTTCATAGGATATGATATAACTTAACCAGCAAAATGTTGATTTAATGTGATTTACAATGATTGATGGAAGAGGTAACCAACGTTGTTGGGTTCATAACCAACCATTTTTGTGGCGAGAAATCAAATGGGGATACCAGCACCCCGGCATCCTTGGGGGGCGATATACATTTCTATCGGGAACGAATGGTAGCCGTTAGGTTCGGTTTTCAATTGGTCTTCGATGGGTTTTCCTCAAAACCAACCCAGTGAGAAAGCGGGACGGTGGAGATCTGTGAGCAACCTACCCGGCTTACAAGTGGTAGCAAGTTGGCCCAACCAAAAAGGATAGTAACCACCAAAAGGATAGAAACATCGGACACCTGGAAATATAAAGTAAATATCATCCAATTATATTCCAATTATAACATCCGGGTGGCTGGGGGGTAACTATCTCGTTGCGCAAGTTCAGTTGGACCAATTGGGTCGCACTGCCGAGCTGCAAGGTGCCAAAGTATTGATCCGACGCGCTGGCCTCCTCTGGGGTCAGTTGATCAATTTTATTTTCCTTGAAGATAAATTCATCCACCGCTTGCCTCGGTTGAGCAATGTTTAGCATGTTGAACACGGCTGAAAAAATGGCTGCAACATGTCAGTGGTTGACGGGACATCAACTGAGGCAACCCTGTAAAGTTTGATGTTCCGGCGAATCTATCCAGTGAACCGACCGATGGCAATGTGGGACCTGCAAAAAGGCAATCTTTGACGTCAAATGATCCAGACCTGCTAGGTCCACCTTCAGCTGTGCATCCCGGTGTGCTGCTAGGCTTGTTGTATACGGGCCCCAACTCCTCATAAGTCCCCTCACAAAACAACGCTCATGCATGATGTGGATGTAGTCATCAGCATGGCGTAATGTTGCGCAACTGATCATCTTGTTGTTCACTGATGGCCCCACGTGCAGCTGCATCCGGAACCTTCGCATTTGACCAGGGCACGTGAAGAGCAGCGCAAATATATAGATGATCAGAAACAGCAGCAGCAGTGCCCAAAATAGAGCTTTCAGTGTGGACAAAATGGAAGTGACCTGCCGAGCCGCGTCCGCCGGTAGTTACGCCTGGCAATTGAAGACTAAAGCCCGTTTCCAGCTTATTGGGCTTATTGCCAAGCATGAGGCATGTATGTTTTGGGCCATATTCCTCCTCATATCCTCGCCCAATATGGCCATCATAGCCTTTCCAGAGGCTCAAGACCCTCCCAATTCCACTCTCAACTTGAAGGCACCAGTGTTCGCAGCGCCATCACGAAGCGCAAGACGCGGATGACCTGCGCCGTCTTCAGGATGTCTTGCATCCGGGTTATTCCCATGAGTTGCATAAGTTCATAATTTTCCATGGCAAGAATAGTCCCTCAAATAAAAGATCACCCAAGAAACAAGAATATAAGTATACATTATGTCTTAATTTTGTCTATATATATATATACTTATTTTGGTAGGCTCATTTGATCGTCGATCGTTTCTCGGGTTGCTATGTAGCTACCGCCACCCATGGGCACCATGTTGCTAAAGAATGGATCAATACTGATGAATGGCATTTCGTCAACAAAGAATGGATATACAGTGCGTTGTCATCTATGGAACATGTAAGTTTGGCAAGTTAGAATGGGTATAGGATGATATAGGATAGAAAATGATGGAACAAAACAAGACATGAGCGGTTCAATGATCTGATCATGTCTGATCAAATTCTGATCAACAAAACCCAGAAATGTGTAGATATCTTGGATAGACATACACGAGAATCGGGTCTTTAAATGCCCTACTCACTTGGGATGATACCTACCAGTTTAAATGAAGCAAAATACTCCAGTTGGAAATGCCTTAAACCAATCCAGCTTAGTGAAATTGGGAGGTGACTAGCAAACATACCTGAAGAACCAAGATTTTGGGCGTTTGCCATTCATGAGCAAGTGTGTGAGGTTCCAGTAGTGGTTCATTCATGGGGTCCCCGCATACTCATCCAGGTTTTGGTCACGTGTACAGGTCCCCATGTCACCCATGTGCTCCAAATTATATATTAGGCAAATTTCTTGCCATATCTTGCCGCACTAGCCACGTATTCACCTGCTTCACCAGTTCGGGAAAGTTGGCCGCTCATGGCTCACTCTTGTTGACAGGTTTCAAAGTGGTACCGGTACCGACTTCATTCCATTTCATTCCCATGCAAAGCGAAGACTTACAAGTGAGAATCTAACCAAAAGTAAGAAAGAAAAATTGGGTTCCAACGGCCACAAACCAATGCACATGTGATTGTGTTCTCCTAGTTGTTTGGCGGCTTCGATCGAACCCAACAGGTCACACCAAATGGGAACATTGCAAACATCCCAGGCAGGAACATGGAAACCTATGACGAACATTGACATGTCAATCGCTGTAACATGCTGCAACAAACACAAGGACAAACATCAAAGACCGCATATCTGTGTTTCCCTCTGTTTGTTTTTCTCCCCCCCTCTCTCTCCACGAGTCCAATGTTAATCGATGTTGATCGGTTTTGTTACTCCGGACGTCTTCTGGTTGCGGATCCATTTTAGACTTGGTCTGATCTTAGACGTCAAACCAGAAGGTTCGTTTTCATCTGGGCATCACATTCGCCCAAATAATTATAACATATGTAACATATTATAATTAAATATTTCCCAATGTGTTCAATCTAGCAATTTTCACTAATATACTAATAACATCCATAGACATCCCATTTGTAGAAAAGGTAAACCATGGCAAACGCGATGCCATAATAAATCGGGTTTGCCCCGTTCTTTGGGATGATTTTTTGTTACGACCCCCCAATGGATTAGCATCGGGCTTACCACATTACCCTCTGGTAAACTAACGTGGTTACGGAAATCACCAATTTTTGGTGGGCAATAAAAGATATAGATGTGCCATGTTCATCCATTCTTCATAGGTATGTTATGTTTACTGGAGTGCACACGCTTTTACATGTGATCAAAATTGGGCAACCCAATAATTGGATGGTGTTTGTCCTAAATAAAAAACAAATTCATTTTGATAATTGGATACAATTGGATGGTTAATGTCCTACAAATAGACAAATCCATTATCTAAATCACTTGGTTCCTGATGGTTTTTTAATTTTGACCCTCTTCCCACATGACATGGTCTTTACATCGCTTCAAGCGTCTTGTGAGGCGGATGATCCGAAAAGCTCTGAGGCTCGACACCCCTGCGATGCTGTCCATTTGGGTATCCGTGGTGGCGTGGATCACGTCGATCGAGACCTAGCGCGGAAGCCAATGGATTGGATGGAAGTCATAGGAATCTCCAAATTCCCAGGGAGATTCCATGGAATTTCCCTGGTTTAAATCAGGTATAGGAGTGATTTATCGCTATTTCAAGGGCCCCAAAACATGGATTAATAGGTCAATGATAAATCTCAAAATCATGGTTTCTGCAGTCTTTTAGGTGGGGATGGGATTGCAAGGTGCTTGGATGCCAACAATTACTTGTTCGCTTCATGGCGTCGCAAGCTCTCAATTTTCCGAGGGTCACACAGGTAACACCGGACTCCGCAACTCATCAAGTGACCCAACGGACCCAACCAAGCCGGCCCAAGCTGGCCTCAAACCAGGCCACCATCACAATGAAGAGATCGAAACAATTCCAAGCACGATCTTCACCCCTGCACGTCCATCCATCGTGCCATTCTGCCCCTATACGGAAAAAGATCTCGACCGTGAAAGCCAGGGTGTAGACGTACTGAATCACCTTGGAGGGGATGGGGATCCTACTTCCTGTCATGATCACGGTCGTGAATTCCATAAACACACCCAAAGGATCTCACAGGAAGTTTAGTTTAACTTCCGAATTCCGGAGGTTTGTCATGGTTACCATTCCCACCATCATGTCAACCACATCACCATGTCAACCACCCATCATCAAGTAGCTGGGAAGTGCAACAGTTCGGGAACGCGTGCGCGGGTAAGGTGGCTTCTGCGGTCGCCGAAGTATAGGCTCTCTGTTTCCACGGTTTCTGGGGCCTTTCGGGGCTCGATCTGGGAAAGTCGTCGACAAAAAGTGCACAGGACTGCAGCGAGAGCTCGATTTGCACTTCAAAATCGCAAACTGCCTGGGACGGGGCACTTTTTGAAGAGGAGGTCGGCATAGGTCGGCAAAATATGCACGAGACTATAGCGAGATCTTGGTTTTACGCAATATGGGGGGATCGGAGCGGCGCCAGATTTGCGCGGTCAAGTCCCCAATGTCAGCGCTGCGCGAACGTTGGTCGATTTGGTGGGACGCTCCTGCTATACGCGTTTGCGCCCGGCTGTGACAAAACGCAGTGGCGCGGCCGCACGGCAAAGCATGACTGATGCTGCGACGCTCCTGGCAAGCGAGATTGCAGCTGGAGGTTGCTAAACGGGTTGTACGAGCTGCGCGGAAGGTAGCTCTTGACCATAGTGCTACTCTTGTGCTATGCGGGATTGCAGCTGGAGGCTGCTATTGTAACAGCTGCATGAAGAGAAGATTTGCATTGCAGAAGCTACAAAAAAGCTAGCTGGGAGGCAGCTGAGAGAAGAAGTGTCTCAGCAAAGAGGTCGCTCAGTGAAGAAGTAGCTCAACAAAGAAAAGTAGCTCGCCCATCCATCCATTCATTCATCCATCCCTTCGTCATCCCTTAGTTCATTGGTTCATTGATGCATTGGTTAAGTGATTCATGGGTTCATGGATTCATGGATTCATTGGTTCATTGATTCATTGGCTCGCTGAATCAGTGATTCATTGGTTCGTTGATTCATTGGTTCATCGACTAGCTCATTCACTCAGCCATTGATTCATTGATTCGTTGACTCACTAGTTCACTCGTGCAGTGGTTCATTGATTAGTTGGTTCACTGAATGGCCGATTCGCTAAGTCATTGATTCACCCTACCAGCGTTCAACGATTCGTCGGTTCAATGCCCCATTGATTCACTGAGTCATTGCTGATTCATCGGTTCATCTACCCACTACTACATTCATGCAATCATTCATTCATTCATTCATTCATTCATTTCTTTCATTCATTCATTCATTCATTCATTCATTCATTCACTTCTTTCATTCATTCATTCATTTCTTTCATTCAGTCATTCATTCATTCATTCATTCATCCAGCCATTCATTCATTCATTCATTTCTTTCATTCATTCATTCATTCATTTCTTTCATTCAGTCATTCATTCATTCAGCCATTCATTCATTCATTCATTCATTTCTTTCATTTCATTCATTCGTTCATTCATTTCTTTCATTCAGTCATTCATTCATTCAGGCATTCATTCATTCATTCATTCATTCATTTCTTTCATTTCATTCATTCATTCATTCATTCATTCATTCTTTCTTTCTTTCTTTCATGTCTTTCATTTCTTTCATTTCATTCATTCAGTCATTCATTCATTCATTTCTTTCATTTCTTTCATTCATTCATTCAGTCAGTCAGTCATTCATTCATTCATTTCTTTCATTCATTCATTCATTCGTTCATTTCTTTCATTCAGTCATTCATTCATTCAGTCAGTCATTCATTCATGCATTCATTCATGTCTTTCATTTCTTTCATTCATTCATTCATTTCTTTCATTCAGTCATTCATTCAGTCAGTCATTCATTCATTCTTTCTTTCTTTCTTTCATGTCTTTCATTTCTTTCATTTCATTCATTCATTCATTCAGTCATTCATTCATTCATTTCTTTCATTTCTTTCATTCATTCATTCAGTCAGTCAGTCATTCATTCATTCATTTCTTTCGTTCATTCTTTCATTTCCTTTCATTCATTTCATTCATTTCATTCATTCATTCGTTCGTTCGTTCGTCCGTTCGTTCTTTTCATTCATTCATTCATGAATTCATTGATTCACAGATTCATCGATTCATTCGTTCACTGCTTGCTTGGTTCATTGAGTCATTACTTCGTTGCTTCATTGAGTCATTGACTGACTGATTCATTGATTCATTGGTTCATCGATTCATTGGTTCATTGGTTCATTCATTCAGTTGTGCCCGGATTCTTTCATGACATTTCATTGGCATATCAACGACCATTTGCTCATTCGTTGACGCACCTCACAACTTCAACACTTCATCGCTTCTGCATCGCAAAAAAAAACACTGTAGACAACTGGTTTCCTATAGCCATGCTGTATTTTCGAAACGTCCGCCCCAGCCCAGGCCGGGCACTACCTGTAGGCTAAATCCACCAAGAAAATCCTAGCCTCTGATAGCCTAGCCTGAAACCCACCAAAGCAAACACACGTACATGTTTCTATTGCCACGTGCACTTTCAAAGGGGTAACACTTGGATAGGTGATGGAGTGACCCCAAAATTAAAGCAGTGATCGCAAAGTGGATGATCACCTGCATTTTATATATATAATATAATATAATATAATATTATATTATATTATATTATATGATATTATAGTATATTATATTATATTATACTATATTATATTATATTATACTACATTATGTTATATTATATTATATTATTTATATTATTTTATATTATATTATATTATATTATATTACATTATGTTATATTAAATTATTTTATATTATATTATATATATATATATATATATAATACATTATATTATATATATATATGTATATATATATATGTATATATGCATATATTATTATATTATATTATATATATATATGTGTGTATTTGCAGTATGGGTATATATATATGTGGGTCCATGGGTTCTATGATGGTAAATTCCAATCTTTGAACTTGCCGGCCAGGTTAGATTCCCAGAAGGCAAAGGATCCGCTTGATCCTCCATCCTTGATGAAAAAATGAGGATTAAAATGCGAAGAACATATGACAAAATATAATTCCTTTGATAACATCCACCAAAACCCAAAACATATATGGCTGAAACAGCAATCAATACTAATCAATCCAATTTAACGCATCTCAAATATTCTCAAATCCCATATGTTCACATGTAAATCCCAGGAGAATGTGTTTTACCCAACAATAGGTCTACTACGCCATTTGGGAGGGAAAATGAAACATGGATACGATCATAGCCCATAGCTCTATCTTGGAAAATCAACGATTTTTTGCCAATGCCCCGTCCATAGCAGCTGATTTTTCCCATTTGAGCCATTGAATGGGGATTTCTCAGGCAGCCATGTTTGATTTCCGGAGGGTGACAGCCATTCACCAGCGGATACCCTGTATGCGGATGGTTTACCTTTCAAACAAGCCATGTTCCATGGCACCACTCGGAAGTGCAGTTCCAGTTATAAGTGGATATATTTTTCCGTAGTTAGAGGGGCCCATATCCCAGCTGATGGAGTGAAAAAATATCATTGTATCTATTTGCAACCTCTACCGCACCCCAGCAGAGGATATTCCCAGAGGCTATCCCACCTACACTTCTATTCCCATATTTCATTTTTTGAAGCCCCTGTAAGTATTATAAGGCTAGAGGGTGAAATCAGTGAAATCCCATTCAAAATGCTCAGAAAAATTCAGAGGCCAAAAACAGCACCCACTCCGCAGCAAGAAACTTTGAAGCTCACATCCCTTGACTCGCTTTGTCCCACGTGAAAGCCCACGTCGATGCCGATGAAGATGGCATTCGTCACCACCACAGCACCAAAGAAAATGTCAAAGGCTACGTGTCTCGTGATTCTGGCAGGAGATGCCAGGAGAAACTACCAACAATGCTTGATGTTGGGTTGGCTTTACCAAGAAACACTTGGGCTCCAACTGCTTGCAATTAATGAGAAATTGACGGTTTTTGCATCAGTTTTGAACGTTCTAGAGAAAACAATCAGGGTTTAACCAACCAAAAACGATGGTTTCACAGACAGACATGAAGGGGTTTTAAAAACAAAAAGTGCACGGTCAGCAAACAAACATTCTGGCAAAAAGGGGGTTTTAAAAATGAGGGTCCAAGCGACAAAGGACTTGTGCCATAATGGAATTTAGTGGAAAATGTCCGTAATTTATGTACCCTAACGTATGTAACTATGGAAGTTTCCCATTTGTATAGATGATTCAGCTGCGAAACATGGTGGATGTCCGTAGCTACGCTAAACTACCAAATGGTAAATCCCTAGTAAGACAATAGACATGGATTCTTGCCTTTCCCATGTCCGTAAATGGAGGATTCATGTCACTTTGAAAAAGTGAGTGGTAAGCCTAAAAAATCGTTTAAGTTACCCTCTGCATGGTAATATTGAACAGAACTATCGGAAACCAGAAACCACCATGCTTAGTCGACAAATCATCTATAAATGGGTAACTATCCGTTGGCCATGTTAAGTTACCACAGGGACAAGGAAGAACAACATGGTCACAGGGGCATTCACCAGCCACGATTCCCGACCACAGCTGCCTCTGTACTAGCGTCTCCGTCCTCAGTTTTGGCCATTGGAAACTTCAGCTTTGGGAGCCGCACGTGGCAACGGAAAAATAGTTCATTTACAATGACCACTCAATATCTAGGTTCCCATCGCCCATACCTAACACCACCTGGTTTTCACAAGCACCTCTTGCCGCACTACAAGAGACAAAGTATCCTTGACCACTAAGCATCCTTAATCACTAATCATAATCATGCTACTTCCTGACTTCCTGGTCGCAAAATATAATAAAGCATGGGGATGGATCAATGGATGGAGATTCATGGGGATGCTTGGCGCGCTGTTGGCGTCCAGCTTTTGCATTCTTAAAACATACAAAGTAACTCAAGAAGGCTTCGGATTATGATGAGTAGAGTAAATTCGCATGTTTTCCAATGTTTTCCATCAACTTCGCCTTCTGGTTTCTGTTTCTAATCAAATCTCAAACAAAAACGGTTTATTGGATGCCTTTTTGCCGGTAAATCACCATGGTTTATGCATGTCTTAAGCCAAAATTAAGCCAATTAAGCCTCCGAAAATTGCTGAACATCTCAGGTTTCAATGGTTTTACCACATCTTCGGCCACCTTTTTGGCCCAGCATCGGCCCCTTGGTGCGCGTTGGGTCTTGGCCTTGGCTACGAACGGGGCTGACCGCCTGGGACGCACCCAGGCGCAGCATGAGATCGTCCTGGGAGTAGCTGGTGAAGAGACTGGCGGCCACAGAATGTTCGCCTGGCGAAGATGGAGGTCATTTTGGTTAATAGTTAGGTTATACTATGTTATAATGATTTATAATGATTATAATGGACAATGATCATGGATAATCTCCAGTTGATAACAATTAATTATAATGATTACCCTCTGGTAATTTAACATAGCAATGGAAAATCACCATTTATAGTGGATTTTCCCATGAAAAAAATGTGATTTTCCATAGTTATGTTAGTTTACCAGAGGGTAGGATAACATCTGTGAACCAGCCATAAGATAGTTGTTTATCCTATCTATTCATAAACTATTGATTCTCCAATTCTAGTCAATGGGAAGGATTATCCCGTATATTATGGAAAATAAAAAATGGTTGAAACCACCAACCAGATATTTCAATGGGAATTTCAGGATCAATGGAGGTACTGTACCATATTTCAGGCCATATAAATTGTGGGGATCGTCCCTGACATAAAATAAATGGATCATGATTGGTGAAATGATACTGGAAAATATGGTTTGGGTAATATATCTATGGTGAAACACAATCTATGGATGAATCATGGTTTTCATTGATATTGCTTTGGAACTGATTTGGACCAATCCATGTAATTATGGATTATGGATTATTATCATGTCATGAAGATAATGGTTATGGATTTCCCATTGGGATTTTATGATGGATGACTATGGATTATGATCAGGTGGCAAGTTTTTTGCGCCATCTGCAAGAAGAATGTGTAATGAAAACCGTAGTAGCCTCTGGGACTTTGTGACGCGTCTGTGGAAGCCATGGCCCACGGCTCGTTAAACTGCGGCCTGCCTTGGAAAGAAAGTGCTGGGAGCGGTGTGGCCAACGATTTCTCTCTAGTGCCGCACTGCCGGTTCGCAAGGATGGTGGATGGTGGTCAAGCAGGCTGAGACTTGCTGAACAACCTGATCCTGCATTCACTGCATTTTGCAGGCCGCATCCGGCACCGCATCCGAAACAACCACGCACTGGTCACGTAGCTGCGAGCTATTCCAGCGAAGCGTAGCCAAATTTGCCCTTTGGAGCCCGTGTTGTTCCTTCAAAGCGCGTAATTACCTCGTGCTCAAAGTCCACCCTCATGTCATCCAGTTCGGAAGAAAGATGAGAACAAGGCCACAAGTCTTCTTGGGCAAGGTTTCATGACAAGGAGCACTCATGCGCTGGACTGTCAAATGATCATGCGAATAGATGATTCCCTGCGTCAAGTTGGTGAAAGATTGTTCACCACTCTGACTCAAGCTATTCTTCAGGGCAAACATGGCAGCCTGCAAGCAGCTGCAGAATTCTTGATCCACATGAGTCTTCTTGGCAAGGCGTAGGGTATAGCCCAAGCAGGAGAAAAGTTTCTTTTCCATAGAGGGGATGCTACAAATAGGTTCACGGACAGGTGTGGATCACCCATTCCAGTCTTGTAGCTAGTTGGCTCGAACTAAATGGCTCGAGCCAAAATTTGTCTAATTCGTTGGGAATGCAGCATAATGCAGCTATGCAAGTTCGATCGGTCAGAAAATTGCAAATGTTTACATAACCAGTTTCACCGACAAAAACCATAATTATCCATTATATCGTCGCTTTCAGAAATAGAAATTTTGGAGCAAGCATCTAGTCAGTGATGCTGGAAATCATTGCAGAGGGAAAAGGGGCATCATGGCGCATCATACAATACCATCCGTATTCCCCCAATGAGTGGTCAATTTAAAATGTAACCTCCGGTAATCAAACTTGGCAGTGGGACCTCCCCTATGAATGAATGAAGGTTTGAATGGGAAAATCATAAATGGGAATGTTCAATTGCCACGTTTGACTACAGGAGGGAATCTCTTCGTACAAATTGAAGTGGTTTTATTGCATTTCCCTATCCATGCATACGTTTTGATACCCATATTGGGCCATCTTGGTTAGCTAGTAGTTTACACGTTCGCACCTCTTGTCAGTGCGGAATTTGGCTGGATCCAAATCCCAAGTCGCTAACAAGGTGGTTCATCTTCTCCATATTTTGGCGGTTTTACCCTCTGGTAAACAAGCATAGCTATTGAAAATGGTCATTTATAGTTGATTTACCCATTAAAAATGGTGATTTTCCACAGTTATGTTAGTTTACCAGAGGGTACCAGTTTTACCTTTGGATATATCCCCCACACCACATTGCAAGCCACCACCAGGATCAGAAAATGACTTTGGCACGGGATCCCAACCCCTGAAAAACATCAGCATCGTGGGCGGGTAGCACAAAGGGAACCCCCGATCACTGTCAAGACATCAGCTACATCAGTTTATTGCCTCTGGAAACCGCCATTCTTCCCTGTTACCCTCTGGTAGTCAAACAATTTTCATGGAAAATCCACCTCTGGTATCTTGATGATCTTCATGGATTTTTCATGTAATTTTTTACCCACCATTGATAGTTTTATCTATATGTTTATCTTCCTATATAATGTCAACCCCGGATTAATAAACCATAGTTTATTAATTAGGGGGGTACTCCTCCAATAGTCAAAATCTAATACTTAAATGGTACCTTCCCAATTAAACAGCCGTTTGGGGTTTATTAATCCAGGGTTGACATTATTCAGATGTTTTTTCACATTAAAACCTCTATGTCTCGAGGATTTTTTCCCACCACACCGGCCAAATCTCCGGCCGCCTGGCGAACGCAGCTTGGCGGAGTCCTTCGACGCCTTGACCGCATTGCTGCCGGCGCTGCCTGGGGAACCCTGGTGAACACCGGGGAACTCGAGAAGCATTCATTTCCAATGCTCATTTACTTCGAATACATTCATATCGTTTCATTTCTTGTCATGTCAGTTCAGTTCATGTCATTTCATGTCATTGTTTCAGCCCATTCTTAACCCATTCATTCAGCCCTCATTCTAACCCATTCAACCCATGGAAAAATCTCACGAATCCTCCATGAATCCTCCATGGCAAAAAATGAATCCCCACCTGCGCTGCCGGTGCCCAGTCCGTTGGTTAGGCCGCTGCTCATGGCATGGAAGCGGAACTCCGGCAGTGCTGGCACTGTGGAGCCCTCACGTTCCACGCGGTGATTGATGGACCTCCGAGATTCCAAAGGAGAGTGGAAGGAAAAGGTTTGGGTAGAATTGTCTTATATTCTAATATCTATATGTATATATGTATATGTATACATGTCTGTATGTAATGTAATGTGATGTCATGTAATGTAATATATAATATAGTATAGTACAGTACAGTATAGTATAGTATATGTATATGAGTGGATGTATATGTGTATGCAATGCATATGTATATTTGAATGTATATGTATATGTACATGTATATGCATATGTATATGTACATTTGGATGTATATGTAAATGTATATGTACATGTATATGCATATGTATATGTACATTTGGATGTATATGTAAATGTATATGTATATGTACATTTAAATGTATGTATATATATATGTACATGTATACATATGTATACATATATATATATATATATATGCGTGTGTATGTATGTAATGTAACGTAATGTCATGTAATGTAATGTATAGCATGGCATAGTACACTATAGTAAAACATATGTATGTATGTATGTATGTATGTATTCATGTATGAATGTATGTATGCATGTATGCATGCATGCATGCATGTATGCATGTATGCATGTATGCATGCATGTATGCATGTATGCATGTATGCATGTATGTATGTTATGTATGTTATGTATGTTATGTATGTTATGTATGTTATGTATGTAATGTATGTGATGTATGTAATGCATGTAGTGTATGTAATGTATGTAATGTATGTAATGTATGTAATGTATGTAATGTATGTAATGTATATAATGTATGTAATGTATGTAATGTATATATGTATGTATGTATGGATGGATGCATGCATGCATGCATGCATGCATGCAATCTTACCTATACATATATATATATATATGTATTTATTGTCTTATATATACAGTGCGTGTAGTTGTATTTATATAACCATATCATGCAAGACATTGTGCTCATTCTTGATTGTCAAAGATGTATATATATATATATATCGCACTAGCATGAAGTGTTATAGCCCAATTACGACTGGGTTAGGACAGTTGTATCATATATATATAGCTCAATATATATAGTACTAACCGTGGGTTTAGGATACAAAGGCACAGGCATAACCACATCGCACATCATCGTACAATATATTAGCCATTCATTATTAGCCATTTGGTTATTTAACAGTTCGCCATGGAAAATCACCATGCTATTAATAGGTAAACATCTATTTCTATGGGCCATCTATACCATGGCAAACTGTTAGTCATAACCAGAGGGTAGCCATTCAAACTAACTCCATGAATGGCATGTAACGTAACCGCTGTGGTTTAATGATCCCGAAAAGCATCAAATCATCATGGCATGGGATGTGGACATCCTCGAAGTTCCATCCTGGAAAAACTCGTCGCTTCTTTGTTTTGGTTGCTATATATTACATCTATATATATATATAAATATATTACCATGGATAGCCATATCATATATTATCATATGTTTTTATATGTTATCAATTTTTGTCATGTATTATCAGATAATATCATATGACCACCACTAATAATGATGTAGTCAACATTGAAGTGTCTCAAGTGGTTACTACTTGTGCTTACTAATTGTGGTTATGAAATGTTATGAATTATGAATTGTGAGTATCATTGATGGTCTATTACTGTCAAACGCATCTCTCTATTTAAGTGGGTTATTTCTTGCGTGATCTTTTGGTGGTTATTGGAGGTGCATATACTTTGGGATCGGAAGAAAGCAATCTGAAATCTGGAAACCGAACATGAAAGAAAAAGATTAAAGTGTATATCTCCAAGAGGATATTTCGGGGATTCTTAAAATGGGGGATCCCCAAGTCACCATGGGTTTCAGTAAAAAAATGGTCGTCCACGACTTAAATGATTTGGAGGCACCCCACCCATTTAGACATTTAGGATCCTCTATTTTCACATGTGCGGTGAAAATTGCTGCGTTTGAGGCCGCCGTGGCGAGCAGAGCGGCCGCACCTTAACATCTCATCTTGGTATGTCAGAGCATCCATGATGATACGGTGTTGCTTCTCCTGGGAAAAAGGATGAAAAAACGGCCCGTAGAGAAGGCGAAACACGGTGGGCATGACCCAAAATTGAGGTCAAAATGATCCCCGAGAGTAGGGTTTAATAATCTAATACTCAATATGTTTGATATGTTTGCAGTAAATATAATGAATTGTGTGCCAGTTGCGCCATGGATTGGGGCATGCCCTGCTCCCGACATGGACTCGAGCATTCTCAACATGAATGTTAGCGACAGTTGGGGTCATCTCAAGCGCGACACGTTGGGATGGAAATGTTCAAAATACATTGCCGAAACAATGAACCTTCCGATGTATGGTGTGTTTTCATGTCATGTGTTTCCCCATGTTCGTTTTCTCTCCAATGGTTGGAAAAGAAGTACTTGACTTGAAATAAGGTCATTTTGGGATGCTCTCTCTCCACAAGGATCCATTAGGTCGTCTGATGTAGTTGGTCGTTCTGCAGGGTTGGTCTTATAACATCTTATAACATGCTGTAGCCTGCATTGCGAGTAGATTCTAGGCATCGGAAAGCCACAAAATAGGCAAAGTATACCTCATGGCCCCATCAAAACCCCTTAGACGTAGCAAAGAGTATCTGACGTCAGCACACCAGCCCATAATAGCCCATTTATAGTGATTTTCCCATTAAAGCCTCCATTTGGTTCAGGGATTTTCCAGCCAGCAATGTTTGATTTTCCACCCATCCCAAAACAATCCAAAACATTGGGAGGTTTAGGCCCCAACCCTCCGAGCTCTGTACAGAAATGTGCATCTATACATGCACTAGCCATGTATATGTTCTATGTATAGATAAAGTAAACATATGTGCTCGATATATGCATAGAATATCACAGTAGAAAATACATATATATATATATACCCTCTGGATCACTCTGGTTATTTAACATAGCCATGGAAAATGGCCCATTTATAGATGGTTTACCTATTAAAAATGGTGATTTTCCATGGCTATGTGCCTATCTTTCATCCACGGAGCTGACTGAGCTGAGCATCCAGGTAACTCAGAACGATTCCCAAGCTACCACCATCGGCAGCCAGCTCCTGGAAAGGGGACCATCAATGTGCGTCAATGTATGTCAATGTATGTCAATCAATGTATGTCAATGTACGTCAATGTATGTTAATCAATGTACGTCAATGTACGTCAATGTATGTCAATCAATGTACGTCAATGTATGTCAATCAATGTACGACACTGTACGTCAATGTATGTCAATCAGTGTACGTCGATGTACGTCAATGTATATCAATTTACGTGAATGTATGTCACCATATGTGTGGATGTATCGAAGGAGACAGTCGTTTGTCCTCTTGAAGATGGGGAATCTCCACACTTCACAGGGCTGCCCTGCTGAATGATGGGTATCGGTTGCCACTCTGTCTGATACATGAGTGGTTCAAATCAAATAAAACGAATGAAACAGAAATATTTAAATTGGATGAATCGGCTTCCAAATAATATGATATAATTACCTTACCTTCTCTGACAAGTAAACTGCAGGACGGGCGACTCAAGCAGACTCCACTCTTCCATGTCTCAGGGCTCCATGAAACACCTATTATAATCTATCTATTATATTAATATCTATCTATTATATACATTAATAATATGTATAATCTATAATCTATTACATATTAATTTATATTATAAATCTATAACATTCTATAACTATACGGTCCAACCACTCCATCTCCTTGCCCGCCCATCCTCAAAGTCCAGGTTGGCCAATGGTCGGCTATCTTCCGCGTCCAAGACACTGGTGCTGATCGAATTCCCGGCCATGGCTCCCCCCTTCCCGGGGGCCGAGGGGGCCGGCAACAACGTGGCTCAGTCCAAATTGCTCCAAGGAAGTCCAGCTGGGTGCTGGGTCCTTGAAAACTTCACCTGCATTGTAGACCCCTGTTTTATGTCTATGTCCAAGTTGACAGCTGCTAGATGCTGAACGAATTTACGGGAGTATTCAACGTTTTTCTGCGAGAGCTGCGGGCAACGAGGTAACCTCCAGGCATGTTCCTTGGCAGTGTCCAGGATAACATCCAGTAGGGGGAACTTTTTTTGGTTCTCCCCGAGATGCTTGAAATATCTTGAAATGTGATTAGAAATGATTAGAACATTGGCAGATATACCCTCTGGTAATTTAACATAGCTATTGAAAATGACCATTTATACTGGATTTTTCCATTGAAAATGGTGATTTTCCATAGTTATGTTAGTTTACCAGAGGGTATCAGATATGTTCATACTAATTTTCATGCACCCAAAACCATCCCAAAACCTTGGAAGGCAGAAGGATGCAAAGCGACACCCATTGGCAAGCAACTAAGTTAATCTTGTTAAGAAAGCACATCAGAGAGGAAACAAAAGAAGCTTCTGGAAATGTTGAATTTGTCATTGCTTCCCGTGATTTCCCCATGGGAAACCCCATGATTTCTTATATTCAATGGTCTGCCCTTCCTTCAAATGTCCATCAAAAACAGCCAGCGGCAAACTGGGCCTCCTTGAAGCTGCTGGAAATTGCACCTGGCGAGCCGGAGAGATGGCTCGAGCCAGGGCTCGAGTTAAACGTGATCCGTCCATATTCATCCTAGATATCCTAGGCATTTTTGTAAGCGATACAGAATGATACAGATTCAAAGATGTGAAGCCACAATCCCAGTCATATTCCGGCAACATTTGGCAACCTCATCTGAAGGGTGCAGTTTAAACCCTGGTCCGAACCGCTGCGCCAGGTCGATCATAGCTTGATAGGTTGATCAGGGTTGCCCCCAACAGCAGGAAGGCAAATTGGGTCCATGAGATCGAAAATCGCACAAAATCACCCAGTTGTACAGGCATAATAGGTTGGAGCATCCCTGTTGATGGTGGCTCATACCCATTCATAATCATTGAAGAAACCCCTGGTCAGCCCTGGGGTCAGGGAGACACAACCAAATTCCTGTCGCAACTATTCCACGCACTACTTCGCCAGAAAATCTAGGGGAGCGTACCAATCGACCGCCAGCTTGCTGACACGCCCCGCAGTTTGCGACCTTATGAGTAAAGCCAGCGAATGAAATGGATGGGCAACATAGGTGCGTCAATTCCATTCCAGTTTATAGTTGACTTTCCAAGTAAAAGCCTATTTAAAATGAACTTTCATGGATGTTCAATTGCTATTTCTGCCATGTTTCATGATCAGCTCCGGGTCCCATGGGGATCCATGGGGCATGGCACTGGCATCCAGACTCATCTGCCATGATCTCGCGCATCTCTAATTCGCAGTGCTCGAAGAGTTGCGGAGCCACTTTCGTCGCGTTCAGGCCCTGGGACCGATAGGGCCATGGGGCCCATGGGGCCATGGGGCCCATGGGCTGAGCAAAATCGGTGGATGTGTATGGTCCATGGGGGTTGGCAGATATTAAGGGACCCGTGGACATCCATAGAGTATGTCAGCTGAGTTTCTCGAAATCATGGTTGGGTAGTTACTTTGAGGCCATATTGTCGGCAGTGAAAAAAGGCATCTCTTTCGAAGTAGTTTTTGAAAGCTTGGAAGGGTTGAATGCGTGGTCATAAATGAAGGGGGAATGGTGGAGAGACAATGAGAAGAGGTGATGATGCTTGGTGAGACGCCCATCTTTGTGGCGGAGAATTCCGGAATACTCAGGAAACTCAACATACTTAGGATTAGAATAATTAGTCACTTTGATCGAGGTACTACATGATCTCTGTCAAGAGGCCGGCCGCCCTGTACTTTCCCCTCACGAAAATCACATGGAACATCATGGAGGCCAAATTGACCATCATGTCCATTCGGATCAAGCATCTTCCCATCACCAAGACCCGCACACCGTCCCAAGATGGCATGGTCACCTGGTACTTGTCCTGACAAGTGACCCTTTAAGGTCCATCATGGTCCATCACACACACCCAGGTCTCTCCGAAAGGATCTGAAACAGGAGAATCATTTCACAATCTGGAACTGTCATGAAAATTCATCATTGCCCTGTGGCTCAAGCACCGTTTTGAGCCCCACCAATCATAGGGTGATCGTTAAACGACTCCTCTGCAGTGGCATTCTGGACATCTGTGGCCACCTGCGAAGTTTCCCACCCAGACTTTCTGATTTTGCAGTTGATCCGTGACATCTCCGGGGCAAACACGATCATTTATTTCAACCCAAAAATTACGCCATTTCGTTCGGGTTACTGCACAGAATCCGATGATATATATATATATATATGTATTGATATATCATATGCCTTAAAAAAAGGGTAGGAAATTGTTTGGTTTTTTTTTTTTTAGTTTGGGGAATTTTTTTTGGATTTCCGGTTCTCACCATTTTCCATGCTATTTGCAGCATTTTGGAGCTGGAAACTGCCATTTCCACGGTATGTGCAACGGTTTTGAGTT
>Ga0126342_10007246_pt1 | contig 19785 bp, 17 predicted proteins | sample Cyp1metagenome_FD_92528 | JGI IMG/M metagenome (GOLD analysis project Ga0126342, IMG submission 92528) | Coral microbial communities from Lord Howe Island, Old Settlement Bay, Australia - Cyphastrea 1 metagenome | ecosystem: Host-associated > Invertebrates > Cnidaria > Coral ... | reverse complement strand
TCTATCTAATCTATCTAATCTATCTAATCTATCTAATCTATCGAATCTATCTAATCTATCTAATCTATCTAATCTATCTAATCTATCTAATCTATCTAATCTATCTAATCTATCTAATCTATCGAATCTATCTAATATATCCAATCTATCTAATCTATCTAATCTATCTAATCTATCTAATCTATCTAATCTATCTAAATCTAAATCTAAATCTTAACCTAAATCTTAATCTAAATCTTAATCTAAGTCTTAATCTAAGTCTTAATCTAAGTCTGATCTAGTCTTATCTAGTCTTATCTAGTCTGATCTAGTCTTATCTAGTCTTATCTAGTCTTATCTAGTCTTATCTAGTCTATCTAGTCTATCTAGTCTATCTAGTCTATCTAGTCTATCTAGTCTAATCTAGTCTAGTCTAATCTAGTCTAATCTAATCTAGTCTAATCTAATCTAATCTAATCCAATCTAATCCAATCTAATCCAATCTAATCCAATCTAATCCAATCTAATCGAACCTAACCTAACCTAATCTAACCTAATCTAATCTAATGTAACCTAATCTATCTACCTATCTACCTATCTACCTATCTACAAACCAGTGAGACGGGAACGACAAAGACAGATAGGAGGTGCGGATGAGCATGGTGTAGGTGAGGATTACGCATCTTTTGGGCTTTCGGCTGCAGGCGCAGGAACCGCAGGCTTGCCCCGTACAGCCATTTATCTTCCGTAAGGAGGGAGTGCTACATCTTTTGAAGTCAATGCCAGGGGCTTTGTTGTCTGCAAAGCGGACCGCCTGATCTCTTGCTCGTGGCCTCTGCTGGCAGCGCTGGTCTGGAGGCACTCTGCACCCTGGATAGATACTTCGGCGACTGCCTGCGGCGCCCCGTCCTCCCTCTCCTGCTGCTTTGCGTTCCTTTGTCTGCTCTTTATGCCCCCTGGGGTGGCTGCCTCATTGTTTGGTGATGGTCCAGCGATGGCCGATCTTGCGTCCTCGGCGCATTTTCTGTGTCGTTGCGCGGCGTTGTTGCGAGTCTCCCAGTGTGCCAGTGTTGTATAGATCATATTATAGTACACTGAACACTGGTCAGGTCGGTGTGGGTGGCCCGATTATCCGGTTATTGTTTGCCCCATAGGTTGACACTGATCGGTGTTCCCACAGCATCCGTTGATTGGGTCGTTGTGGTTGTTGCCGTAGTTGCAACATATGGAACCAAAGGCTCTGGTTCTGTGCGGGGATTCCTTCCTCTACACCATATCGAGCGCTGTGGTCTGACTCCACTCTTGACTCAACAGAGACGGCCCTGCAGCTATTGCGTGATTTGGCCCCATCACCTTCATTGTCGGTTCCCCCCGCTAACATAGCTGGCTAATCTTCCTCAGACAACTCAGTGGCGGGACCGGAGGTACATGCTAAACCTAGCAGCGGCATCCTTTCCCTGGGTTGGATTGCCCCCCCCTTTTATTTGGCTTGGTTCAGTCCGCCAATAATCGCTACCTAAGGTGCCTGGTTTAAGGGATCTTCTTGTGGGAACGATGTGCATGCATTCTTTCTGTGTGGCAGTGCCTTCTTGTCCCTGGATTGGTCAAGTCGGCTCTGCCCCGCATACGCTTGAACTCTTTTTATTTGGACAATGCTAAAGCCTTTTCGCTTTTTGCTTGGGTAGATGTTTTTATCCTTTTGTGCCTGTTGGGGACGGGTGCTGGCTGGTTGAGGTGCCCCCCGCAACGGGCCCACGCCCTGGAACTGACGGTGATCCAACAGAGCCTGGCCCTGGTCACTGCTCCTGCAGTCGCCCAGTGCCCTGCTCTGCTGTATCTCTCAGTGCGCCCTTGTTGCAGCAAAGTCTGCTCACATGGACTTGCGGTGCTCCAATACCCTGGATCTGCCCATTCCGGGCTTTTGATGACGACATACCTATTCGCCATCACACTTTATGGGACCACGAATTCGTTTTTGGGCCTTTACTTACACCCTGCTTTTGCCACCTCAGCTTGGGTGGCGGTCCCTCCTCGTGTGGCCGCAGGGGATGCGAGGTCTGCTATCAATGGCAGCCTTGTGCCTTGCTACACCTGGCGTACTCCAGGAGGGGTGTGTGTGGGTCTCCCACACTGTGAAGCTTGCCCTGTGTGGTGCGCAATTCCTATCTGAATGGTGGCTCCTACTTGCCGTGAGGCTCAGCAGCTCCTGATTTTTTCAGTCGAGACCTCCTCTATGTGATGAATGCCCCCTTGGTTGGGATTGCCCATCTTGGGGGCTGTAGGGTCGTGGTAGCACATCTTTGTTATGCGAACTCTGCGCTGGTGGCCTGCTTGTGGTCTCTCTGCCACCGTTGATGAAGCATGTCTTGATGACTTGGACTAGGACTGCTGAGAGGACTCTGAGAGACTTTCCATTAGGTTTGTGCAGTTGCTCTTTCTGTCGGTCCGCTGTGTAGTCAATATATCATACCCTCTTTTCCGAGGGTTTCTGAATTCGTTTATTATGGATTGTTTTTGGGCAGGCATCGAGGGTTTTTTCTCTTGATGCCTTGGTGGCTGTTCTGTCTTTGTTTGTGTGTTGGGCTCTGGCCCCTTTCGGTTTTTGTTTGTTTTGTGTTGCTTTGTTTTTCTGGTCCGCGTGGGAAGATACGCATATCTGACCGGGGGATGTGCACTTCTTCCCTACGCTTTTGTGTGGTTGTTTGGTTTATGCCACCGGTAGTTTTTGTACAGTTTCAACAGAGATTTGAACGTGTCTCTGTGCCCGCTCTTTATGTACTTAGATTTGTTTTCAGGACCGAGCCTTTGAGCTTAATCGGCCGCACTCAGAGGAGGAAAAAAATTGTCTGGCTGAGCCTCGCCTTTCCCATCTGTCTCTGAAACAACCCTGAATAACCATGTTCCTTGTTTGATTGTCATGTCCCTGATGAAAAAGAAGCAAGGTGTCAAAAACCAAGGTGACGACGACACTGGTGCCTTCGATGCGTAGTACACGTCCGAATGCACGTGCAGCTGCGCCAATTGCACACTTCAGTACAGTGGAAGGCCTGTGTGTCGTCCTCAGGGGGCACCTGAGGCAACTGAATGCGAAAACGGCAAGCCAATTCGTAGCCCACACTAACCAATGTCTGAATGAGCTGAGTAATGGTATGCCGTTGCAAGTCAGTTGCCGGTGGTGGCATCAAAGTTGAAACACCCGAAACAGGAAACTGAGAGCGCCAGCAATGTATCCAACCAAAATGCCACAGCAAAAAGATCGCAGTGAAAACTTGGATGGTGCCGCTCCCAAAAAGAATGTTGCGAAACGGGTGGAAACAGTTTGTTTTTTTGACCCACCTCGACCTTGCCCTTGAGATCATCATGGCAATGGACGATTGTAAAAATTAAACAGGATTCAAGATGTGGAATGTTTGCACTGCTTACTTACCTTGTGGAAGGGCACATATACTGATATCCACATTAAAGACGTAAGGTTTGTTGAAACCACAACCTTCCAAATGTTGTTGGTTTTGAAACGCCTCTTTGTATTGAATTTCACGAGGTCTTGTTTTTTTTTGGATTTTTAGGGTATATTGGGTTTCAAAGTCAAAATGCATCATTTCGAGCAACCTGCGCGCAGAAGGGTCGTGAGGAAAAGTGTTGAACGTTGTGATTTTTGTTGAATCAGTGGTCCACAGGTGAAACTGGCGTTCCAGAGAAGCTGAAACAGTCGGAAACAGTCGGAAACAGTCGGAAACAGTCGGGAGCAGCCCGGCGTGATCATGCCAAAATTGTCAATCCGCCGTTTTTTTGCAAAAAAAAACTTTCCGCGCAATCCCATTTTTTTTTTGAAAGTGCAACGGGAAACAGTTGGAAACAGTTGGGGCTTGTACCTTTGACTCGGCAAAAAAAGAGCTATTTAAAACCAGTTAAGGTTCAGGTTTTAAATAGCTCTTTTTTTGCCGAGTCAAAGGTACAAGCCCCAACTGTTTCCAACTGTTTCCCGTTGCACTTTCAAAAAAAAAATGGGATTGCAAATTGCGCGGAAAGTTTTTTTTTTGCGAAAAAACGGCGGGTTGACAATTTTGGCATGATCACGCCGGGCTGTTTCCGAATGTTTCCGACTGTTTCAGCTTCTCTGGAACGCCAGTTTCACCTTTGGACCACTGATTCAACAAAAATCACAACATTCAACACTTTTCCTCAGAACCCTTCTCCGCGCAGGTTGCTCGAAATGATGCATTTTGACTTTGAAACCCAATATACCCTAAAAATCCAAAAAACCAAAGACCTCGTGAAATTTAACACCTCTTTGTAACCAAACACCTGAGGGGAAAAAACTCGTTTCAAGGCTAATTTTTTTCCAATTGTTATCTCAAAGATAATGCACTCACTTCGTGACAGCACTCATATATATATATATATATATGTATATATATATATATATATATATGTATATATGTATATATATATATTTATTCTGCAAACCCGTTCAAACCAAGTGCATTGCGTCCCTCAGGGTTGCTTCTGTCTTTTTCCACTATGGCTTGTCATGCAGCCTTTCTCCCCAACTTCCTCGAGACTGCTGACAAGCTGATTAAAGACTGTAACTGCAACGCCAGATACATCAGTTGCAGATTGAAAGAACGGTCAGCTGATGTCATTGCGCGAAGGATGATCGGCCAAGTTGCTCTTTGATGGCACTCTGGCAAGCCATGTAAAAGCATGTACTGAAGCTTCATGCTCCGCAAAGAAACCAGCTAAAGCATCCACTGTAGGTGCAGGGTTGGAGTGAAAAAATCGTGCCCTCATTATCCACAAATAATACACAGCGTTTGTTTGTTCAAAAAACGTCTTTTTCCAAAGAATAAAGGCAACCACTGCCGAAAGTGTTTCTGCTTCAAAGATGATCTGGTTCTTAGCAAGTTCACCCAACACTTGCCGGGCTCATGGCTTCCAACTTCAAGAGAAAAATAGAGTCTCACATCACCATCGCACAAGACTTCACCGAGGCCGCAAGGCCACTCCAAGCTATCACGCTCGTAGCAGGCATCAATGAAAATGATAACATTATCATCGCCCAATGCACTGACCTCCCTCGGCACATTACATTGCAGAAACTTTCTGAACAAGTTAATAAAGAAACAATCCTTAGGCTGCAACTTCAGTTTCCTGCCCTCTGCAAACTCACCAAGTATTCTCAAGCACCTGACCTGTGCGGCCAAAGAGCTGGCCCTCGGCGAATTGCATCCGCCCCCTCAGCCTTTGTGCAACTTTGGCAGTAAGAACTCCTTCATCCAAAACCGTCTGTAAGTCTGAACAAAGTTCCTGAATCCTAGCCTCTGTGTTTTTCACCATGGCGCGGCCCAAACAAGAATCTGACAAATCAATTGCAACTCCAAGGGCCTCACAAGAAAATGAAAATGGCTGGCATTTGTCGCCATCCTCCGCAAAACTCCAACCCAAGAGCTGGAAAAGTGCATAGTTGGACTCAAATTACGTTTAGTTCCTTTTCGGTGATGCTTTCGGCACCATGAGACATAGCAATTTGTCCAATGGAGCGTGCTCCGCTGACAACTGTTGAACTCTGTCAGTTTGACAGTTCACATGCAAATGACCGATTCCCTTTCTTTTTTCCCCAGCAGCGTAAACTAATGGGGTCTTCAGCCCAGAATAGCTCCGGTGTGCACTGGTGCAGGCGGCGGGTCAAGTTCTGCATTCCCTCTGTTTCACAGACAAGGACCGTGCCACAGAGCATAAACGGCCAAACCGGAAAAAAAAACCTTGAAAAGCTGGCACAGTTGGAAATGAGCAATGCAGAAGATGGAGTGACGCTTGGAACAGTAAACGTGAAAGATGCATTTCTGATGGTTGATCAACCAACCCCGTTACGGGTGCAACTTCCTTTTGGAAACCTCATTGTGTTGAAGAACTTACCAGGTCAACGTCTAGGTGCAAAGTGCTGGTGCTGGCATTTCAGAGTTTTTTTGGCTTTAACTTTCAACATGGAGTGGTGCCCAGAACAACCATGCTTGTGCAAGAACAGTGAATGTGCGTTGATGATCCATGTGGATGACGTGGTGCTCTGTGGTAGCACAAAGTATTGGAACGAAGTTTTTCTGAAGAAGCTTGGTGAAAAGTACACTTTCAATGCCACAGCGCTTGGTGACGTTGGCAGCTCAATCAGTCTTTTGAAGCGTAAGCTGGTGAGACTTCCTCATGGCCTTGCGCTGGTTCCAGGTACAGATGTGAACAAGGCGATTCAGTTGTTTGAACAAAGTTTTGGACGTGCCAATGCAATCCAAATGGAGGACCTATCAAGCCCACTTTCCAATGAAGAAGCCTTCCACTATCGATCAGTGGTAGGTATGCTGCTTTATCTTGCGCGAGACAGACCAGGTTTGCTTTTTGTAATGAAAGAATTTTCACAGAAAATGAGGTGCCCAACAACAGTTGCAGCGCAGAGACTTCAAAAGGTGATTGGCTACTTGCGCAGCACAGGTGACTTCGCAGTTGTGCTGGAGAAACCAATAGCTGGCCATGGACGTTGCAAGTCCACAGATGAGAAGGTTTGGATCCTTGAATCTTTCAGTGATGCAGATTGGAGTTCCAACCGTGTGCATCGACGTTCGACGTCATGTGGGATCCACTTGCTGAATGGTTAGATGGTCTCTGGAAGTAGCAGGACACAATGTGTCATATCACTTTCTTCGTGCGAGTCAGAGTTGCACAGCCTGGTGTCAACACTTTGTGATGGGGTGTGCATCAGACGATGCTTTGAGTTTGTTGTTGGTGCTTCAATACAGCATGTCTTGCTGACACACTCGTCCAGCGCGAGACGTCTGGTAAACCGCCAGGGAACAGGAAAGCTGAAGCATGTGGATGGCAAAATCTTGTGGATACAAGAACATGTGAGACAAGGCAGCGTTTGCACATGTCAGGTTTCTACAGTTTGGAACGTGGCAGACTTGAGAACAAAGGCGTTGGCAAAGCAACGTGTCATGCTGTTGCTACATGACGTTGGAGTTCATGCAGAGTTTGGCCAGAGACAGGTTGGCCAGGAGGAGTTTGACCACCAATGGTCAAAGCATGGTGAAGGCAGACAACTCAGCAAGCTGGCAAAAGCAGTTACCAGGATAATCCTAGTTATGGGCCTTGAGCCTACTGCTGGTGCGGAGATTTTTGGAAATGATGGAGAACAATGCGACATTAGTGCTTCGCCGGATGATGCAGGCGAAGAACATTCCTGGATTTTCTTTTGGATGCTGGTTTTGGGATTACTATGGCTTGGCTTGGTGATTGCTGCAGTGAAATTTGTGCAATGGACACGAGAAGAACTTCGACAACATGCATGGCAACTTGCAGATGCTGACAGGGCCTACATAGAGCATCAAAATTCCATTGACAGAACAGTGGAGCAAATGTCTGCGTTAGAAGGATGGGTGACTGGATTGGAAGGTCAGATCACAATGGTGAGTGACTATTCAGAGTCAGTGCGTCACGGCCTAGTTGAGCTAGGTGGCTTCACCAGGGTCACTGACCTTACTGCCGAGGAGAGAAGAGGGCTCTATGCAACATAGAGAACCAACTTGGTTGCCAGGAACGCTATGGGTTCCAACTACTATCTACGTGGGACTCGATAACAATTCCATGATCCAATGGGGGACAACACCGACAACGGTGATGAAGCAATGAAGGAGGAGGAGTCAGAAGAGTCAGAGGCTCCAGAGAATGACCCCTAAGTTTTGGCAGGCAGTTCGAGAGACAGACCCATGGGTGTATCAGTCATTTTGAATGATTTGACAACGCAGCTCAACAACGCGTTGGCGAGACTCATCAATCTTACAGTATTTGATGATGGACCTTCTGGACCTTAGCTACCAGAATGGCTATGAGAATCCTGAAAGGAGGAGACGATTCATTGAGCAATTGATCAGCAGGTTCGAGGAGATGACAAGTGACGCAAGGAGAAATGGACATTTGGATGTCGTCGCAACCTATGAAGTCCACTTGAAGCAATGGCGACAAATCCCAACAGGTTGGGTCAAGAGTCTCAGCTACATGACTCAAAGGAGGAGTACGAAAAGTTGGGAATAGCACTCATTCGTTGCATAGCATGTCAGTTTGATGCCATTTGATGTCAGTTGCAGACTTGTGGAGGATGACACGCACAAATTGAGAAACATTTCATTTTCACCATTACTTGCATGAAAATCATGTCAAGTCCATTACATGTGTGAGGCATTTGGCTTAGGAGTGAAAGGAGCGGTAGCTGCTACGCAAAATCAAACATCATTGAGAACAGAAATGAAGCACTGCTGATCTTGTGTGGTGAACGGTTTTGCTCAGAAAAAAATGTTCCAACGTGAGACCACGGTTTAAACGAACGAACATATTCGGTGCACATCGATTCAACGCATGGGAATTACAGAATGGTGCTTTGATTGTTCGGGCAATCCAGGTGTCTCAACATAAAATTGATATGCCAGGGCAAAAACAACCCATTGAATGTTTCCACGGCATTTGGCAGCTGAATCAGTTGTTACTGTTTGAGTCGGACCACCCAATGATAATGCTGTCAAAAAATCAGCAGGGTAAAGGCATGTGCTCACATATTTTACATCCAATGTTTCCAAAAGTTCTGTTTTTTTTTGGCTGCAGAACAACAGTCAGCGCGAAACAATCATTTGTCAAAATGCAACACGTGAAATCATTTTCAGAAATTGGTTGTATTGTAATTGCCACACATTTCAAAAATTAAAAATAAACAATCACCTGATGGAACACTTTGATTTTGACAATGGTTGAAGGTTGGAATCCAACATTTCATTGATTTTGACACGAAAACTTTGATAAAAACCGTGAGGACCTATGCCATGACTGGTCCAGTGCCGAAGTGCTGAGTGGGCTGCTGAATGCGTTGAAAAATCGTGCGGTTTCATGTTTTGTTTACATCCAAAACCCAAACAATGGCAGCTTCGCAGCTGGAATTTATTATTTTGATTTCAAAACAACAAATGAGAACAGACAAGTGGCCGTCCCCTTGTTTTGGGCAATGGTTATCAATGTCTACCCAAACAATGAAATCAACAATTGGGTGGTTGCACCTTATACGTTGTGCCGCGTGAGGCATTTCTAAACTTGGACACCCCTCCGAATTTCGCTTGCAAAGAAAACAATGAATATGGCGGAAACAACACATAATTACTTGACAAAAACATGTCAAAAGCGATGATGTGGCGTTTGTGCATCCAGGCTCTTGGTACTTGTGATCATTCACACCACCGAGGCAGGTTTGTTTCTGGGAATAAATATGCAACCAACCCCTGGACCATCTGTGGCCATTGAAAGAGGTTTTCGGGAATTGCAGAACGGAAACAAAATGGTTCTGTGGGTTTTGCACATCATGTTTCTGTTGTTTTTGGTAGAGACGTGCAGCAATCAACTACAATTTTGGTTGTGATGTTGGGAATCTTTGCATCGGCATTTTGAAACAAGGCATGAAGTCATAAAGGTCAATAATACGCATACATCGTGCTGACAAATATACGATCCGATCATCCCAAAACCTACCCAATAGTACCCAATCAAAAACCACAAACCACAGTTTGGAATGTGTATATTATCGTGGACTCCGCCCATTCCGACCCAAACCACATCAAATTTTTGACCGTGGGCATACGTATGATCAACGATCCCGGACATTCCATGTTCAGTTCTTGCCACACATGGCCATGAAAAATGTACCACTTTCGTCTAATTTCAATCTTTGGATCGTGTGACCCTTCAACTGCACAAGAGGTGGCAATTGTGTTGCAAAACCACCTTTTTTTTTTGTGGGTACACAAAGTATTTGCTGTCAAAAAAAAACAGATTGCCAAATATATTTCAACATCTCCAGATGGGTCATTGTGAATGTCACTGGCTGTTCCATTTGGGGTAGCCCATAATCCCTCAAAAAAAGAAACAGATGTGACATAATCGGGTAGACAAAATGATTTTGCCCTTTCATTTGGGGATGGTTAGATCCACAGGGGATGGTTAGTTCCTGGCCAGGACATGCTCGAGGCGCATTGCATGGCTGGGAGATCAGTTTAGGTTAGCGGAGCGAAATTAGGAGATCCATTTGATGGCTAACGCCGCTTCATGTTTTGGTTGTGCTAAAATTGCCAAAAACTGAAATTTGTTGTTTCTGGAAATGTGCATCCAAACATTCCACAGCTTGAAGAGCCGTTTAGCAAGAAGGCGCGCAAGAGGCATATGATCCTGTTCAAATAACATGGTGTCTTTTTCAATACACTCCAAACCAAAGGATCATTGGTTTTCTACGAAATTTGAACCAAAAGCAACACTTGGAAGGAGATTGAACTATTGCGTTTGGTCAAGAGAGCCATGCCTGATGTGGTGTCCCGAGCTATCATTTGTGCCATTTCAGAGTACGAACATTGGCAGAAATTGCCTGGAGCTCAGATTGACGCCGAACTTGGTCTACATGTGCTTTCCGATGATTTAGATGCCAGCGCGGTCACCACAATAATGGCAGGGCGTGTCACACATGATGACTTGGAGCGTGGTTTCAGGGAAGTAATCCAAGATCTGGAATGTTCAGAGGAAGAATTCCCAGTCCTTGTGGTTCTGGTTTCGTGCCATGCTGTGCATGTGGACGAGAAGATCTTTCCTCAACTCATTCCGTCAGACTCACCAATTGCAATTGGGGGGGAAGTTGCGACCGCTGCCTTTGATATTGAAGAACATTTTTTCAATCCTCTCAAAAACTTGAGATTTCGCTCTCCAAAGGCCAAAAGGCTTCGAGTTGTCATGGTTTTTGATTGCTGTCGACAAGACTTGTCCAATTCCCAGGATGTCCCCAGAGGCTTGCGCAACCTTTTACCAAGATTAAAACATGATTTCTATATTATATGTTCCTGTGACCAGGGCAGTCAATCCTTCGAAAGAGCTGAAAGTGGTGGAGCATTGATGAGCGTGCTCTTACCATCATTAAAGTATGCCAAGAACATTTGCGACGTTTTTGCTGATGCCAGTTGCCGTGTGACGCGTCAAAGACCCAATGAGTATTATCGTCGAGGGAACAACGTCCCTGTTTTAGGGTCTCTCCCAGACAACCCACCTGGTTGGGTATTGAGCGAGAAGGATGAATTGGGTGATGATTTTAGGCAGGTTTCACTGGTTGTACTTTCTGGAATCACGGGTCATGGCAAGAGTACTTTGGGCAATGCAATCACCCAGAACGAGAGCTTCAAGGTTCCTGAAGTGGGCGCAGGCCTGTCTTCCGAAACAAAGTCAGTCAAGCATGAGGACATTGAATTGGACGCAAAAAAGTACAGGATCATTGACACTCCTGGTTTCAACAATACACATCTCTCCATGGAAGAAATTTGGACACGATTTTCAGGATTTGCTGATTTAGCGCCTGCTGGAATCGACGTGTTTCTACACGTAGTGGAGTGGGGACCTTTCACCGAAGAGAAAAGCAGAGCGCTAAAGTGCTTGCAGGAGATAGCAGGAGAGGAATGCAATGAACATGTCCTGCTTGTGTTTTCCAGAGCTCCTCCTGATTTTCATCGCCGGATTGTTGAGGAAAGTGAAAGAAACAGTAACCTGAAAGAGGCCCTTGGTACTGTGGGCAGTTTTACAGCTGTCAATTGTCAAACGTTGGCAGAAATGAAGAAGGCACATGAGACAATTACGGCGGCAGTGCAGTTCCTGATTGAGAAGAATGGAAAGAAGTACAGTAACGACCTGGTCAAAATAGCAAAGACAAATCGAATACAGCTGGTCAACCTGATGAAGCAGTTGAATGAATCTGATGCATGTGAAGTGCAGACACTAATCAGTCAGGTATACACCGGCAGTCTTAGTTCCGCGAAGGCGCTGGATCTTGCAACAGAAAAATTAGCACAGCAGCAGAGTCAACTGCAACAACCCCAACCTCCCAGCGTACAAGTCTCGAACTCTGAGGGCGCACAGGTGACCCGAGAGCGTTTGAAGGAAGCCGTGGTCCGAACAGTTCCTTTGATGAGGAGTATTGGTGCCTGTGGGCAAGCTCTCGCAGATGCACATGGTGGCCCAACTGGACAAGACTTCATGTATGGGTGGTGGGGCAGTCTGGGCCATGTGGAATCTTTGTTGTCCCACCAGCATGAAGAAAAACAGAAAGAAGACCGACTAAAGGCAATGGGCTTTTCAGAGGACCGTGTACGTTCAGCCCTGGATGAAGCTAGAGGAGACTTTGACGCAGCTCTTGAGCTCCTTTTGACTGAAGACAGGTAGATATTGGGCTGGCGCTTCTCAGCAAGAACTTTCCCTCCGCCAAAGTGCACCGATTTGTACAACATGTATTTTTGCCAGTGGAATGACCAAAGCGTTCTTTCCAATCATCCTATATCCGAAAGTCGCTGCGCCAAGGGTATCGACAGATGTGCCAATTTGTAGCTTTATTATCCTTTATTGAGAAACCCAACTGGACCCAAATGAAGAAAAACAAATTGAATTTGAAGCAGTAAGCACAAAAGCCTGCTGCGCAAACAACAGGTTTTCAAATGCACTCGGATTCGCGCCTAGGCTACAACTCCCTGCTGTTTTTCGTCGGCGGCAAGCCTTGCCAATGAACTCGATCTCTTAGGCCTAAGTTGTCCTTGGTGGGGTTGTGGTGGTGAAGAGCAGGGGTTTCCACTAGACCTTTTGGCAACAGTTTGTAAGTAGCGGAAGAGGAGAACCGACTTCTCGTGCCAGCATTATTTGTGTGAAATGCCTGATCAACGTTCCGTTTCTGTGTTAAATATTCCTCACAGCTTACGCTTGGAAACTGACGGAATGGCTAGCTTTCTGGCCACAGCCATCATGGTCAGATCATCCCAAGATCGTGGTGGGAGAAGCAAGAGCGGTCGAAGAGGGTGGGCCTACAAAGGTGCGCAGCCTTTGTGTGCGGCCCAACGTGTCATGACTCATAGATGTCAAGGGTGGCTTCTAGGAAACTAGAGTGGAAACAAGTAGTTGGTGCAGGCTACGACGACACCATGTCACGCGCTGCTTGGGTGTGTGTGTGTGTTTCCATGTTTCGATGTATCCGGTGAAGTGGAGTTTCCGAACAGTTTCCACAGAACTTTAGAAACACGTCAAGAAGGACAGTCCCCAAGAGAAGAGGCTCACAATTTGCACCAGAGTTTTTCCAGTGCAGCCAGATATGGTATATATTATATATATATTAATATATTGATTTGATATCATTAGGTTTCTAACTACTAGGACCTGGAAGAACCCAAGAGTTGCTTCGGACTACAACCAACCATTTTATAGGTCTGGTACGGTCCATTGTGGTGAACATCCTATCATTCCGACGTCTCCCGCGCCCCTCTTGGCTCGGTAGAGGGCACTGGTTCTTTCCGCCACCGGGCGCCACCGGGAGCGGCCTGCCGCCATGGCAAGCGAGGAACCAGATGCTGGTGAGCCCGATGTCACTGGGATTTGCAGCTGAGGTCATGGGTCAAAGCTGGTGCCCCTAAAAATGGGATGGTTATACCATGTTATACAGAGTTATACCATGTTATACCATGAACATCTCCGGGTCCAAGGGACTATGCATCTTGGGCTATTTATTTCTTGAAGACTTCAAGAAATGCATCCCCTTTTGACACATTTTGCGTCGGAGACTTCGCCGGGAACATCGTTTGAACAGCTTCACAATCTTTGCATGCTCTTCATGATCCTTCATTGGGTTGCCTCAAGATGCACGCAAGGAGGGTCTCAAGGCCAAAATTCACACATACCCCTTATTTGGCGGAGTTTTCGTTTTTTCTCACTGGTTGAATCATCTTGAATCCACGAACTTGGAGCTCCCAAGGTGCACAGCCTCATCGCTGCTGCTGGAGACGCTGCGGGCATTGCAGAGGTGCAAGCCGGTGGAGGTGCCAACGGAGCTTAGGGGTGGTTCCATGTGGATGGGACAGAAGATGACAGAAGAACCTGGGCCTTCACCGAATTCCTGCGGGTGGGTTGTTCTGTGACAAGGTTTGTTGAATTTCTATCAAATGAGACGATGACTCCACGCTGTCTTCTCACGTCGCATCATGAATTTCCGTGGTGAGTCATTGGCTGAGAGGAAGCGAAACCTGGACAAATGGCAATCTGGGCAAATGAAGGTCATGAGTCATGATTTTTTGTATATTTCAAAGGTGTCTCTCAAAAATTGGGGTCCATTGCTTTCCCCTATGAAAGACACACCAGCAACTTGGAACGATATGTTGGGGCCACCATGGTATAAGAAATCTGAAGACCCATCAGGTGGATGAACTTCTACTTGGAATTCTACTTGGAGTCCTAAGAAATCCCAGTGACTCAAGCCCCGCCCCAGATTTCTTGGGATTTCCATCAGGGTCCCAGCAACCGCTCCACAGGCCAAGTGGCAGCGGCAGAAGCAGCTGCAAGGGCTGTGGCGGCCTGGCTGCCGCTTGTGTTGGGGTGTACATATCTGTATATATCTATGTGTGTGTATATATATATGATAACATGTATAAACATTATAAACTTGTCTATAAACTTTCACTTTTGTGTGGGGCTGAGTTTGGTTGGGTAAGTCACCATTGTTGTGGGTGTCAAGATTCTCACTTCTTGCAGCAGCTGGGTCACAGCCAGTGGTTTTCTTTGGTTTTTGAGGTAAAGGCTGCTGAGGAGCATGGCGTGCTTTTGGCCGAGCTGCATGAGTCACTTGGTGCTGTGGTGGCTGAGACGGGTCGTGGCCGCGCTCTATTGGGGTGATTGATTTGAGGTTTTTGAGTTTTTGACGAGTTATTGGAGAGTTTTTGCCGACCCAAAACTGTTTCAAACTTGGCCTTGGAATCTTTCAAGTCGAACAGGTGTTGCTTCGAGTTGGGAGGGTCTCCCTGATCGTTGGTTTAGACCTCCGTTCTTGTTGATTAAATCACGTTGAATCACCATTTTTGCTCGTTAAAACCTCAATTTAAGTCTTGTGAAAACCTTTAGGAATGACTCAATTCTTGAGGTCTTGTGTCCAAGTGCTGGTTGATCCCCTAGTGATTGGATACCGAGGGTGATTGGCCTTAGTGCGGCCCGGAGTGCCATGCAAGCGGTCTCAGTGGAGGTGACGAGGGGGTGGCTGGTGGTTACTGTGGGGATTTTTCAACAAATCAGCGAGAAATACCCTCTGGTAATTTAACATAGCGAACTGGAAAATCACCATTTTTAATGGGAAAATCCACTATTTCTATGGCCATTTTCAATAGCAAACTGTTAGTTTACCAGAGGGTACTGAAATAGTCCCGAAGAAAAATCCATGAATCATGTTCCAGCAGTTGGAATTCACCGGGAGCCAACTGGAGTGATGATTCTCCTCGACATGCCGAAGAACCTTGCGGATTCACTGGTCTTCAAAAGAAATGCGAAGCCGATTTCAGGAGATCGTCATCTTTCTTCGAAGCATGGACCTAATGTGACCTAATCAGGAATCATCAGGAATCATCAGGAATCATCAGGAATCAATCCCTACACTTCCGCTCTGAGAAAGTGCACCTGCCGCCGTGAGGACCCCACGCTGACCATCTCGGAGATCGACGCTTGGAGAGCTGGATAGATTCGGATGCCCAAAACTGGAGGATCTGCCCCAACCTTGCAATTTTCATCAGGAACATAGAGGAACATGATGATATTCCATGATATTCCATGGGGGTTTTGGGGTACCCCATTTTCAGACAAACCCACGTGGATAGATGTCCTTTTCCTGTTGCTTGGTTGAAGAATTAGAGGGGTATAACACCTTGCTTTTTGGTGCTGATCCAAGGCGAGATGTTTAAGTCCCGACTCCATGGCGCAGCTGAAGGCCTTTGAATTTTTTCAAGGGTTTTAGATGTTCCCTGGAGTCTTGACTTGGATGCATCAAAAAAGTGAGTTTTTGCTTATTGATATTGGAACCGCTAGTTTTTTTAAAGTTTAAATCCTCTGGTTGCCTGGGTTTTGTCTACATGTGCAGGGGGAGACGCTGAGACGTACTGATCGCAACTCTGCAGCTTTTGGTGCTGCGAAGATCTGCGACGTATCTCCGGGAAGTTGATAGATCGTTGCAGGCCATTGCAACGTTCACCTCAATTTGTATTACCGTATTCTCTTGTTTGGAAATAATTGTGTAAACCGTTGTCCATTTGTATAGAAACAAATTTTGTGACCGGGGCTATCCACCTCAGACATTTGTGCCATCATGTGCACCACATTTTGCACTGGGTCTGGTGCGCCGCCCCATTTTGTGGCCAAGGTAGTGATAGGATAACACCCAATGAGCTGAAGAAGTGTCTTGTTGAGCACGGCGGGGAATGGAAAGCTGGGGTGTTTGAAAAAAAACATCAGGGGGATGCCTTAGCCAACGAAAACATGAAGTGAACCAGCATGAATAGGTACTCATACCCATGAATCAGGTTTGCACAGAAAATTAGTTACCAGCAAAAACTGGGAGCATTCCTAGATGATTTCCCAGCACAAATTCAAATAGGTTACTGTACATCTCCCATATTACATTTCCATTGTTGGTGAATGCTGAGGATCTTCAGGCAGATTGGCCTTGATCTCAATGACGATGCATGGCCACAGGCAGGGACCAAATTGTGTTGACGTGTTGGCCATGGTTGCCATGGTTGCCATGGTTGCCATGGTTGCCATGGTTGCCATGGTTGCCATGGTTGCCATGGTTTATCGCTTCTACATTCCCCAAATTTAACATCAATGGGGTATATATATGGTATACCCAATCATCAATCCAAATTGGGGATGGAGAAACAAATATCTATAAATCGTATATTTTATCTGGGTTACCAGATTATATATATATATATATTTATATATACGATTATATAATATAGCTAAATTTAGCATATTTCCAAGTTATGCCAAGTTCACAGGTGACACTTTGGAGCCACGACAGGTCTTCCAGGAGCTCGAGCGAGATTCGACGGGGCGAATCAGCCCCTCAGCTGTGGGATGACTGGGTTTCGGGCCTTTTTCCACCATGGGAAGATGATGGAAACCATAGCTGCCATAGCTTCCTGGTCCCCTCACTATGCTGAGACAAAACATGTCAAAACATGTTTGGTGATTTTCTCTGAAGATTCATGTTGGGTTTTTGATGACCTTAGACTGGTGGGAAGGAACTGGTGCAAGGGCATGTTTTTCTTGTGAGAAGCATGGAGAAAGGGATTTTTGCCTTGCATAAATAAGTGTAGCTGCTTTGGTAGCTCTGCAGTTTTGTTCGCTCTGACATCGAAACATTACACACGCTGTGAAGTTTCAGCTTAGTTTCTTGGTTCTTTGAAGCCAGTTTTTCGATCTTTTTCTTCTTTGCATGTCGTCACCAGTCTACCCACGAACCACTCCACTTCCAGCTTCAGTGGTTCAAAAGCGCCATGGATGTGGTCCGTTTCCACCTGCCTGAGGGCTCCACTCTGGAGCTTTCCAAGGCCCAGCTGGCGCAGGCTGCGTTCTTCGCACCCTTAGTGGATGAAGCTGGCACCATCGACTATGGCAGCAGTGAACTGCAGTGCCTGATGTCTCCTTTGTGCCCTGCAGCCAGGCAGGTGGTGCCCAGGTTGTTGAGATGGCTTGGATCTGGCGAAGATGATGAGATTTTCTCTGAGAAGTTCTTGTTGCACAGCTTCGCGGTGGCACATCTGCTGGGTGCCAGTGAGGTGATGGAAGCAGCGCGCAGGAGAGCTGCTTGCCATGAGGGACGACCCTTGGTGGGTGCCATTGCATCTATGGATGTCAAGGAGGATCGGGAGTCCCTGCGCACTGCTGCGGAGTATGGTTTGGATCGCTACAGCCCTATGGCTTTGGTCCATGCTGCCGCTGAGGCGGATGTGGCCGAAGTGGTAAGGATCTTGGTGTCGCTGGAAGATGGTGAACAGCCCAAGGAGCCCAGCAGTGTGGACTGCACTGTGGATGTGTTGGATGCCAAGGGCCGAACTGCCCTGCATGTGTGCGCCATCCGCGACAGTGCCAATGTGGCCAAGGTTCTTTTGGAGTTCTCTGCCAGTTTGACTGCTTTGTGTGATCCGCCTGAGATGGTGGAAGCGGAACACATTTGCTTGAGATTGAGGTTTCTGTTTTGTTGACCACTTATGCCACTTATCCACTTTGTATTGGGTAGTTTTCCATCATCCACTCATATTCTAAGTTTTTGCTGCCGACCAATGGGACCAACATCAGATTCACGTGACTCTTTGTTTCTCACCTGCTGCAAGGATGCTGAAGTGGATGAGAGCATTGCCCCCAGTGGCACGGCTGGCACGGCTGGCGCACCCCAGGGGTCAAAGTCCAAAGGTGTGCGGACACCTTTACATCTGGCAGCGTACCACGACAGCGCAGAAGTTCTTCAACTTCTGTTGGATGCCAGGGCCAACGTTGCCAGTTGTGTGAAAGGCGCGCTGCTTGGGAAGACTTCAGTGGTTGGAGCTTCAAGTGCATCTCTTTCAGTTTGACGCACCTTTACTTTCAGTATTCTACGTTCATACATCCGATTATTCAGACTCCTTATGTGCCCAAAAAGAAGCTTGCACTCGTCCTTTGACTTTTCGCAACTTCAGATGGTCATGGCTGGGACTTGGAGTATGAAAATGATTGCGCATTTGGTAAATGTATCATATAAATATATAAATAAGAGATACCTGCGTGTGTGAGTCTGGCGTGGGTGCCTGTATGGGTGAGATCTATGTGCGTGTGCGAGTCTGGTTTGCGTGCATGAGTGAGTCAGTTTCGTGTGCGACGGTGAGTTATGCCTGTGTGCGTCTGTGAGTCTGAGATGCGTGCGTGGATCAGGCGTTTACCTTTCACATCGCGGCAATGTTTCATTTTGTTTCAGTGGTCGCAACATGTCGGCTGTTGGGGAAGTTCGATGTTTGAATGGTTTGCAACTGTTTGGCAAAACATCAGTTGTTGTTTATACAGTCTTTAGGGACATTATTGTCCGTGGAATCTTTGGAAACACAAGGGGGTTCAGGAACGTGAGTTTATGCTGCGAGGATACAAACACGTCTTTGTTTCAATTCTTTAGACACCAACTAGCCAACTTAACTAACTACCTCTCATATTGTTTTATATCGCAGGCCATGCCCACTACAGTCCTTTTGATTCTTGATATCATTTTGATATTTCTTTAATATGAAAAATATCCCCACGATGGGACTAAGTGACGTCCACCAACTTGCCACCTGCTCGGGGGTGCAGTTAAGGTTATAAATGTTTATCACAATGGTCGCAAAGATGTTTTTAAGCCGATAGCTTGGGATATATCCTTTCAAACTCAGCGGCTATGGATATACATGGATATACATCAACTATGGTTATTGAAGATATTTAATGCCAAGTTAGGATTAATAATCCCCGCGGTATTAATCAACCCCCTCTGCCCCCCCAAAAAAATGTAATTTAAAAAAAGGTGGTCCCCCAGGATTAATAAACCCCCCCGATTAAAAAACCACCAGTGCTGAAAGCATTTTTTTATCCAACAATGTTTATTTCCAATTCTATTTATTTCCAATTTGTTTTTACATTTTTTTAAATCATCATTGTTATACTTAAGGTTTAAGTTGATCATTGAAAAATTCAAAAAATGACTATTCCCCAAATGATCGCTTTCTAATTAAAATCTTTATAAAAATCATCAGTTTGGATAGCTCCCAAAGGGTATCCCCCATAAGCCCATGTCCCCCATTAATAATAACCATGGTTTGCCCCCGATTAATCAACCACCTTTCTGATCCATGAGATTTTAACAAATCCAATAGAATTCTATTGAGATCTAATTGACGT
>Ga0126342_10007245_pt1 | contig 19785 bp, 11 predicted proteins | sample Cyp1metagenome_FD_92528 | JGI IMG/M metagenome (GOLD analysis project Ga0126342, IMG submission 92528) | Coral microbial communities from Lord Howe Island, Old Settlement Bay, Australia - Cyphastrea 1 metagenome | ecosystem: Host-associated > Invertebrates > Cnidaria > Coral ... | reverse complement strand
GGACATGGGCTCATGGGGGGTACCCTTTGGGAGCTATCCAAACTGATGATTTTCATAAAGATTTTAATTAGAAATCGATCATTTGGGGAATAGTTGTTTTTTGAAATTTTCAATGATCAACTTGAACCTTAAGTATAACAATGATGATGAAAAAAAATAAAAAGAATTGGAAATAAAAGGAATTGGAAATAAAAGTTGTTGGATAAAAAAATAGATTTCAGAATTGGTGGTTGATTAATCGGGGGTAGGCCAAAGTGTTTATTAATCTGGGGGGACCACCTGTTTTTAAATTACATTTTTTTTTGGGCAGTTGCTGTTGATTAATCGGGGAGGCATTATTAATCCTCACTTGGCATTACAACTAATGCTGGCTGGTGGTTTCAAACATGTTTTATGACTTTCCATTCAGTTGGGAATAGTAACCCCAATCTGACGAACTCATATTTTTCAGAGGGGTAGGTATACCACCAACCAGAAAGTTTTTTTTTGCATTTAAAATCATGGGGATACAACTATATAATGAATATAATGATGATCTGGTTGGTTTCAGATGGTTCTTCTTGTTGTTTTGATTGCAGAAATGGGATGATCTGAAAGCATGACTTTACATTACTTTAGACACCTAGGTGGGCTGCTTAAACTCGGCACCGAGTATCTCAGATGACGGAAACCATGGTAACCATGCATCTATTCGCAGGCAGTGTAGGCATGCTGGAGCGGCCAACTCCATGCAGTATCTCGTTTTGCTGCCTGGCCTAGCTTTGGTAGACCGCGGCGAGCTATTCATTCAGTCTCGCACGCATGTGACTTGCAAAGATGGAGCCCGCGCAGAACGATACCCAAAACGATACCCAAACGATGCTAAAACCTTTCCAAAAGCGCCCCGGGTGACCGACTGGTCACAAAACAGGCGGAACAGGTGGTGGATGTTGGTAGTATGTTGTAGTGATGGACTAAAGTTTTCTGCCTGGCTGGATAAATTTTGAGGTTAGCAGCTGCGAGTGGCCAAAGCATGCCAAAACCCATTTTCTTTCCAAAAGACCTGCTGGTTGAAGAGACCGCCCAAGCAGCGCGAAGGAGGACCAGACAGGCACGGGCAAAAGCAGCACAAGTGCGCTCCAACGCGCGCAAACAAAGATGCCAGGGACGAGGATCCAAGCGAACGCGCTTCAAAACTATGCTTAAACAGAGGTAAATAATTGCCAAAATATGTAAAAACAGGAAAGCCTGTAAAACGATAGGGGACTCATTAACTTGATGACGCATTTGACGTAAACAATAAATTTCGACCGTGGCTCATATGATTTGGGCGGAATTTTGAACATGGATGGAAGTTATGGAATATTCCTTTAAATTGTTACTTTAATGAAATTCAATGCATTTTTATGAGGAACTATGAGTTTTTTTTACCACAGAATTTTGAGGGTACCATATCTTCAGACATCCAATGGTCTGGGTGATGTGTTGACCTGAATGTGCGTGGAGCTGCGAATCACCAACATCGAGGGTGACGAGATCACGGTGACGGACGTTCTTCACCAACTAGTGCATGGCCAGAAAGTCACAGGCCGTCAGGCGGTCATCATCGAGAAGCGAGGAGATCAGCCAGTTGTTTCCAACCACAAATTTGTTCTTATTGACGTGGAGCTTCACCCTTTGAGACCAAGTGTTCAGGTTGATTTTGTGCGTGCAGCATACGTTGTACCAGAGGCCTTCACGAGGAGCAATCTCTCGGACTAAGTGGGTGTTGCACCATGCAAGATCACCGCTGATCGTTGTTTGGTTTGGAGGAATGGCCACCTTATTGCCCTACAAGATCGAGAAGGTTTGCAATGAATTGATACCCCGGTCCCGGTGATGTTTGTTGGTTGATAAACCCTATCTATAGTTATACTGTTGTACTGTAATTACCGTAGGCCCTAGTTATACTGGTTATTTGCACCAACTTAGCTAAGTATGGGGCACCACCTTGAAGAAATTGAGGTGAATCAGGAGCAGTTTCCACCAAGCTGCGTCCCGCATTCTATCATGCTTTGTTCCCTGTCCCACTTAGCTTATGCCACCATGGAAGCCATGGGATGCGCTGCACGCGCACCATTTCACCGTTTCTCCGAATTTGTGCCAGAACGTGCCTCAGTTGTACACCCGAAAACCACATCAGTTTTACGAAAACACGAACACCATGATGATGATGATGACGAAGATGAAGATGAAGATGAAGTGTGATGGTAACTATGAGGAAATCTAGTAGCAATTGGATCACCATAATGCAGCCTAGTAATGCTTTTACCTGATTGATGGTTGAACACCACATATCATTTAAAACTTGCGTCCTGTCAGCGACCTCAGCGGGCCTGCGCAAGCAATTTTTCAGTGACGTGTTATTGTCTGCGACGCAAGTGCAGCAATTTGTCTGCCAATTGCCAGCGTTCACCCCTCACATCCAGAGCTGTGGGTTTCAGCGGACGGCAGAAGTTTCGCATAAAAATTTCAAGACGCCCGTCGAAGGCTGGATGATTCATGGGCCAGCTGGCCTCGCGCGAGACCATGCAAGACCTACTACTAGCAGGATTCGAAGAAATAGGCAGGTTGGACAGAGAACTATAGCAACGCACCAAGAAGCAAGGAGGACGTTTGTTTCTCGTCACCGGAACGAGTCTGGATGAATCGATGTTAATCGGTGAATTAGACAATTCAATGCTGAAGATAGTGTTTCAAAGGGAGATGCGCAAGAAGTTTGGGATGAGAGGATGACCTCAAATCCGACGCAGGACATGATATCCAAAACTTGTTCTGACTGGAACAGCATGCCCAAAATGGTCAGCATGTGAAGTGTTAGTGACTGAAACATTCCCATTTGGTCGAAAGTTTTGTTTGGTGTTGGGGGCCTCAAACGGGTTCCATGTACCTATAAGGGAGGTATTCAGTTCTGAGGAATAAACGAAATTGAAGACAACACAGAGGCAGAACTGGTTTCTTAACGGTCAAAGTTTGATGATGATATGTCAATGGAAAGCCACCCATTATGTTGGATGATTTACCCAGATATAAACATCCATATATGTTTTTAGAAGTTATTTAGATACATATGTGTGTATATTTAAATATGCACACATAGGATTTCCCTCAATTTCCTATTGTGTTCGATGATTTTCCCATTTCATGGCTTTCCCAGCTTGCCACGTTGACAGCGTTGCGGCTAGTGCCAGGCCAGATCGCGCAGCATGATGCGATGCCATGGTTTCAGCGCGCGCTCTACGACACCAGCAGCTTTCAGGCCTGGGACGGTGCAAGTTGCTGCCCCATGCATAGCCTCTGGTAAACGTTTACATAGCTATTGAAAATGGCACCTTTATAGTTGATTTTCCCTCAAAAAAATTGTGATTTTCCGTAGTTTTTTGTATGTTTACCAGAGGGTAAGTTGGTGGAGAAAAACTCCGGATTCACTCGGGTTTATCAATTGTTTATCCTAGATATTCGATGATACTGTAATGATACTCGTAGATTTATCGAACTTACTATGGTTGAATATGGTTTATAAATAAACTGACAAATGGGGAGGCACCACCTTGTGTAGCCTCAACATCTGAGCATATGTTGGATATGTATGGATATATATCAAACAGGGTTAGCCAATTTGGCATCCTGTCATCGTTTTGTTGGCAGGAAAACAAACACAAAATAAATTCACTTGACCCCAACAAAAATGGTAGCTTGAACCATTGGCATCAACATAACTGTTTTGTTTCTATATGTTTTCTTTTGTATAGTTTGCAACACTTGTTTGTCCTGCGTTGGTTGGTTCCAAGTACCTTGAATATGTTTCTTGATGCTCAATATCACCATGTATGGTTGATCAATCTCGGCATGCTCCATTCGTTTCGAAACTATATATTGTGTGCTTTGTCAATATGAGGTTGTCAGATTCTGTTTTGAGTACTCCTGCTTCGCAAGAGTCAAGGATGGCAATTAGAAACCATGCTTCATGTCAAAGAACATCTACAAATCTTCAAATGGACATAGACGGACAATATGTTTGGAATGGCCATGGCCTGAATATATTTTATATATTATATATATATATATTATATATATATATACGTTAACCGGTGAGTACTGTAACGTTTTTCTTTTGCAAATCATTGATAACTGCCGGAATTCCACAATATTATGACACTTGAATCACTCGATGAATCGGTGATCATATTCCACCACTTGGGTCTGAAAATGTGGATACTCCTAAATCTGATGGGAAAAAAATTGGGACAGTTCGCCACTTCTGCCAGGCACATGCTGATTGGCTGAAGAGCTGGAGACAGGACGTCCAAGATCGACCCGGTAGTTGGGGGACGGTATTATCTTTATAGGGAATATGTTGCCAATGGCAAACACGACTTTGTCTTGAAGGGTCGCTATAAGATTTGTGTAGCACTATTATCGTTATACTAAACCCATGATCCTGGAGTCTGAAGTGAAGGCATGGAAATGGTGGCTCGGCAAGCAAAAAAGAACTAAAATATGGGAAAATCATAGGAAACCATAGGAAACTGTGGGATCCTCTATATAAATTACCCTTTGGTAAACATACAAAAAACTATGGAAAATCACCATTTTTCATGGGTAGTCAACTATTTCTATGGGCAAGGTTCAATAGCAAACTGTTTAATTACCAGAGGGTATATTCCATTCAGTGGACTACAATCCCATTAAATCCCATTTAAAATAATGATAATATCCCTAACTAACCCATGAAACCTATATAAAACTTAATAGCTGTGCAAATCATCCAACTGTTGGGGCATCTTCCAGCCATGTTTCGAGGTCACTGAGGGTGCTATCAATGCCCCATAGCCATTTTGCATGTGACTGAAACACATGGTCTATGGGAATTTCAGGATCCTAAAATGGAGGTACTGTACCATATAAGGCCATATTTTGTGGGGATATTCCCTTACACAGGCCTTATATAGGCCTTATATATGGTAGGTACCTCCAATTTAGGTTCCCCAAATGGTCATTGACATGGGGATGGGATGTGGTTGCATATGCCATGGAAAATCCCAACCATAAATGGAGGTTTAGTTCGCTGGGAAAATCATCTATTTCTATGGGCCATGGCTTCCATGGCTATGTTAAATAACCAGAGGGTAAATGCGGAGATGATGTGGTTACACATCTAAGTATGTTGATGATAAATGTGTTTGGTTACAGTAAAACATGTTGAGCCCAAGCGACAATTGTTGAAAGCGGAGAACATACAAGAATAAATACATGAATGAGCAGACCCCATGTCTCATGATTTACAATGATTTACCACCAGGACCACAGTTGGATTAATGCATTGAAAATCCTGAATCTTTAGGGAATACAATAACTTGAAACTATACTCGTAGGAAATAAAGATGATTGAAGATGTGGGATTCAACATGGAGCCAGATACATCAACTGCCCATCTAATAAGAACATCATTCTCGGATCAGAAACGATTCCAGTGGAACTTCTTTCATTCCCAGGAGTGGTCTGAAAGATTGGCAGCCAAACCTGCAGGCGGGCAAACTCGCAGCACATGTTGGGATGGTGACCTTGCAAACGAAGGCTACCATTCATTCAATATGAAAACAAACGGATGACATGGTGAGACAGGGGACTTTCAACTCCGGGAGCTAATCTTCAATTCAACCCTAAAGTCGTCATTCCCACGAGACTCCAAAGAAATTGAACATACTTGAGCGCAAAAACAATATGATGTTGACCTTCATCTAGAATCATTGTGTGACCAAAAAAACACAGCCCCAATCAGAGGTCATTGCTGGGGATGGTTGGAGATGATATCCCCACTATCATTGCTTGGATCATTTACAGGGCTTATCATATCCCCAGAAAATTGGGTAAATATCATGCTTTCCGGTGAAGATTTTCCCTGGAGATGAATCTCATTTACTTGTTTCTTACTTCGCTGTAATTCACCAATTTTGAGGATTACTCTCCTGTAAACCAACATAGATGTAGAAAGCCCAGCCATTTGTAGATCATGTTCCAAACGGGACACCATATTTCCCAACATGTCCCAAGATTTCCCACGAATTTCCCCAAATTTCCTAAGACTTTCCCAAGATTTTCCCATCCCATGCGTGCCACCCCGCTCTTTCCCAAGGGACCTTGCCACGGCGGGCGACGTCGACGAAGTCGCCGTCGGGGGGTCTGCAGTCAGCGGTGGAGGTGGCACAGGCGTGGAATCCCATTGGGGCGGTTGAAATATGGGGGTTTAATAATGGTGAAAAAATTGCATTTCACCATTATTTAACATTCATGTAATGGGATAGAAAGCCCATACATAGATCCATTTAGATGATCTTGAATGATGCTTCAATCCCATTTAACCTCTGGTAAACATACAAAAAACTATGGGAAATCACCATGTTTTATGGGTAAATCCACTATTTCTATGGGCCATTTTCAATAGCTATGTTTAATTACCCGAGGGTAATAATATTTCATGGGAATAATATTGAATATAATGGGATAATCAATAGGAATATAATGGGAATATAATGGGATATAAGACCTATATTAACCTATTAATGGAATATGACGGGATATAAATATTCGTGACATCCCAATTAATGGTTCAATAATTGTGAAAAATTGACATTTAACCGTCATTCAATGGAATATTCTGGGATAATCAAGAGGAATAAAATGAGAATATAATGAAAATACCAATATACCAAATCATACAATTTTGGATTATCCAGAAAATCCAAATGAATACTATCCCATAGGTTATAAATCCCAATGATTGAGAGTAATCCCAATCCATGGTAATCAGTATGAAAATATTAGGATTGCTATGATTTGGATTGATTTGGGGGGTTAAGTACCGTCTCAGGAGAGGTTTGGATCGTTGGGATTTATAACCTATAGGTACATATGGATTCATGATCATTTACTGGGATTTTCAATGTATTGGTTTAAGGGAAAATCTACAGGAAACCATAGATTTCCCCATGAAATATGGGGTTTTCCTGTAATTTTTCCCTTAAACCAATCCATTGAGATTTACGACATATTCTACAGGCATATATGAAGGATTTATGAAGATTTATGATGTGTTCTGATGACTTGTTGGGATTTATATGTCATTGATTGGGATTTATAAGTCATTGATTGGGATTTATTGCGGGGTCCTACATTTTATTATGTTTTTTTTGATGTAGACTAGCGTGGTCTATTATGATAGGTCAAATTTATAAACCATGTATGAAAGGATTTAGCATACCTTTTTAGGAGCCATGCAATATTTCAATAGGCATATAAGTATTTTTTTGAGTTCAATGATTTATATACACATGAGACGGGATTCTGAATAATACTGGGATGACTATAGAAGGATTCATTGGAATTTAGCAACCATTGACTGGGATTTATTCGGATTTGTCTTATTTATGTATGACATATCTTGGTGGTATTTTAGGATTTGTACAATTAATATATATATATATATATGTGTTTTCCACAACAGGGGACGCAAACAATCAATCCCTGTTTCCTGGGGATTTATATACCCATTATGTTTGGATTATGTTGGATTCCTATTATACATTTGATGTATGATCAGGTGACATAATATAAACCATCTCATGACCATGGCATGTATGAGAAGATGAATTTATGATTTGCATTTACAAACACGTACCTGCAACCTAGCCTAAACGAACCAATGTGTCGCCTTGGCCCACCAGAATGCAGATGAAGTGATTTGCGATTTCCTATGACCGCTGGAGGTGAGAAGGGATTGCGCTTCTCACCGTGAGATGCAAGCTTCTCGAATGAAGCCAACCTCAGATCGCAGCAAGGAAGGTTTCATTTTGTGACCGATATTCATAAAACAAAGGATCCGAAGAACACCGTGTATCTAGCATCGATATAGCTGGGAATCAGCCGTGAGTCTCTCAGGGTAGCCAAAATGAGCCGTGAAAACAGTTACTGGATTACCTTTTGAGAATCAATTGCGCGTGGACAGTTGTGTATGTTGGTTTTTCAGTGTATCAAACCATATAGCCATAGATATTATCTAGTTCTGTTTGTTGAATTTTAAACCCAGCTAGCTATAGATATTGCATCATATATCAAGCCAATTGTTAGGCGACTTCTGAATCAACTGAACGATCCGAATTTCCGCACCGCATTGAAGAAACGTGGGGAACACAAAGGAGAAATCGCTGTGTGTCTGAAAGTGGGGCATACGGTATACACACCAAAGGCATGGAAAAACGCATGATACAGGATTTGGGGGGTATCCTATATAATATTGTATTCTATTTTCAGACAAACCCAAATAATGTGGGTAAAACAATAATTATAATAAACCATTCCCCAAATCACCATGTTTAAAGGTGGTGTAAACCATTCCCATATGGGTGGTTTATTATTGTTTTACCCACATTAATGAAACGAGCGGTTAGAATAGTAAATATAGGGACGTAAAATTGGCCTGGCAGATGATAACCCAATGCAGAATTGCAACCAATGGTTTTTTAAGGGAGCAAAATATCCAACGAAGATGGGAAACCATAAAATCACGCGAAGGTGACCATTCGTTAGCCATGACGGGCACTCATTGGAAGATTGTTCCGCTCGGTAATAAGTATGGTTGGGTCCCCACTCGTAAATGATACCCTCAGGAATTGAGAACTTCTTCCCGAACCCCTCAACCCCAATTTGATTCGGTCTATCGGTTTATCCCAATTCGTACAATGTGGGTCCCTGCCAGGCCCCCAAGATAGCTAAGTTGGTTTATAACTACAATAACTAGGGTTTATGGTGCTTATGACTATAGTTACATGGGGTTATATATCAACTTATAACTAGGGGGCCCCACATTGTAGTTTGTTTAACCCACATTGTTGGTTATATGCCCAGCTCATCCCAGGATCCGGTTTTCTCCAACCCCTACTTCACCAGGGGTTGGATGCCCATGCCTGGCGACAGGATGCCATCAAGGGAGCGGCAGGAGATTGGAAGGCGGTAGGGAGGCGCAGAAGCAGTACCTGGTGCTACTGGTGAGGTATATTTCGAATGCTGGATTTACTTGCAATAACGAGTTATCCCAGTTAGTTCATAGAATTAAGGTGAATTAACTATTCTTAGTGGCTGGTGATGTAAAGTTGTTTCTGTCATCATTCTTAGTCCAACTTAGTTCATCCCAGTTATAACAAGTAGGGTCGTTCGACCTCAGTGACTTGACTTTGATGCCCCCAGCATGGGATGGCAAAAATCATTGTCATCATAGTGCCAGAAGGGATGAAGAAACACCATATGGAGATTTCCATAAATGGGGGTACCCCTAAATCATCAATTTTTGTTTGGGATTTCCCATTGTAAGCCATCCAGCTATTGGAGCACCTTTATTTTAGCAAACCCCCCATTTGAGCTTGATCCCCTGTTTCAGGAACAAAGCGCAGAAATCAGAGATTGGACACCACCATGCTTAGATCAATTCTTCAAAGAAGGTCTGAACAGTTTCATTCTGCCTGGTAACTTGCAAATGGGGGTTTCCTAAAATGAATCATCCATTTCAAGAGGATTTTCCCTTGTAAAGCATGAATTTTGGGGTACTGAGGATGATCCACATGTCTTTTCCCAAAATTTCAGGGTGAAGCCACCAGCTATCCAGCACCCCTTAGGCTGGGATGGATGTCGTCTTAGACGAAGTCATCAATCTGATGGATGCGGAAGCGGACAATGTCTGGGGAACCTGTGGGACGAAGCGGCGGATGGTGGGTAACCCGCTTGAAAACTATGGTGGAACCAAAAGAAATGCAGATTGAATGATGACTTTGAGATTGGCCAATTTGTGGGGTCCGCATTTACTTTTTTTAGACGTGTGTATAGATAGGTACACTGGTAAATGATTGGTTCATGCTCACGTTATAAATGATGGCCAGAAATTGTTGCCTAACTACTTGGATTTTTCTCAGGTTAACATCTTGGCGATTTGGAAGGGCTCTGATATTCCATCGCAAATACGTCCCATGCCCTTCGCTCCGGTCTGAGGGTGTACTCTGCTTGAGGAACCAGCCCCGCATTGCTGAAAGCCGCAATGAATTTGCATGGCTTCGGGAAATATACGAGGTGGTACCAGCGAACAACACGGCAGCCAACTTTAGACAACTTGCAGCAAGAGCAGGAACATGGGATCAATATTTTCCCGGGTGTCTGAGCACAAGTACTTGCAGCTTGGACTTTTCATCAGTGATGGACTTGGTACTTGACAATGGAGTGCATGGCCAGTGACTGCAGGTGTGCCAAGGTTTTTGTTGACGATATCCCCAGCTACGAAGAGGAAGAGGTTCGAGTCCAGCTCTTCCTTAGATTTTCCGCTGAGAGCTAAGTAGCTTCAGTTCCATTCTTTTGGAGGAAATACCCCTTTGGTGATTCAACGTAGCTATGGAACATCACCTTTTTTAATAGGTAAATAATCATATAACTATAACTCATCATAACTTATCTATAAATGGGCAATTTCCGTAGCTATATTTAATAACCAGATCTGGAGGGTATCACGTTCCATCATTTTTTTGTCGAGTTCAAAATTGACCAGTCGAGTAATCCTGGATACCCATGAGGCAGGATTTCTCTGAAAAAGCGAAAGCGGGGAAACACCAAGTCCCGTGGTAGGGACCCATGGCTTAAAATTGAAGTTTCATAGGAATAACCATGGGCCCCTACCACGGGACTTGATGTTTCCATCAATTGAAATAAGTTTCAAGTTGCCATGGATGGATGGTTCCCATTTTTGGACATACCCAGATTAATATTATTACCCATAGGATCCATGGTGCTGCTATATATGGTGCGCCATGGATCCCATCAATATACCCCCTTTATGTAAGCATATATGCCAGCACCATGGATCTTATGGGTTCGAGTTGAGTGTTCGCAACTCCAAGGCTTTTGTGTTGTCCCGGAGTTGCGAGTCTTTGCGCGGCTGCCCGTTTGACCATGTTTGACCCCCTTGATCCGGGACGTTTGGGCTGGGCTGGTGAAGCATATTGAAAATCAGCTGGTGAAATGAAATGTGTGGACCCAAAATCACCACAATGTTGGCACATGTTGGCACTCATTCTCTTTTTTTTGGGTATACAGTATATCTTAGTATTTTGGCATATGGTTGCTGTTTTTTGAATTGGCTTTGATTTCAATCTCTTTTGATCCTATCTTTGGCTGGGCTAATGTCGGTGTTAAGCGATTTTCACAATGAACAAGGTTGTCCAGCTGTGAATTATGTCCACTTCATTGAACTCGTGATGATAATTTGTGGTTCAGAGTTTGGTAAACGGATTTCAGAAAGAATCACAAATTCACTAATTAAAAATGCAGAATTCAAATATTTCGGAAATGAAACAAGATAACTTGTCACATGGTTTTTGTTGCCATGCCCAAATCTTACAAACTGAGCCTCACTATCATAGACTTCCCATAGGGCAATGTTTTGTTTCCTGTTTTCTCTTTGTGGTTCCGGGGTAAGTTTCGCTGGGGTACCCTTTGGGTCGAGCACAACTCCCTTCGAATCTTGGGATGTTATCATTTCAACTGACACCAGGGCTGAGAAGCTGAGTAGCTGGTCCCACGTTTACGTATCACCAAGCTATGGTCTTATCACATGCCACATGGATCGTCATGGATCTGTGATTTCACACGTTTTTTTTGATTGTTCAACCACATGTTCAATTGGTTTCATGCCTTCATGTTGACACATGTTTGTATATTTGGGGAATGATCATCCCGATATTGCCAATACTTGTCAGATGCGTTCAAACCAACAATCAGTAGATATATGTAGATATGCTTCATACATGCTTCATACATATGATTCAAAAAACAAAAAAAATATGTCACATATATCGGCCATAATTCCCACTTACGTTTAGTTAAACAGAAACTTTTCCTATCAGTAAGGAAGTTTGGAAGTCAAACTTCCGACAATATGGACAGATGAATAGCAGAGATGGGAAGAGTCAGAGAAGAGAAGAGAAGAAGAAAGAAGATCAAAAAAAAGAAAGTCTCAGCAGAAAGAAGATCCAGGTGCGCGAAAAGGTAGGAAAGTCGCGAAACACTGTGTTCTTCCAATGATTTGTGGCTCCGGAGGGTCGAAAAGTAGGCTCGCTATAGCACACTTCGAAGTAAAAAGTGGAGAAAACTGATGAGTTTGGAGCACTTTTGGGCGTTCGGATGTCGTTTTGCGTGGCAGGCACAAGGGATTCTGCACCTTGCCAAAAGTGAGCAAAACGTGAGGGTTTTGTAGCAGTTTCAAGTACAACCACCACTGAACTACATTACACTCCACTACACTACACTACAACTACAACTGTAACTAGAAATCCGTGATTCACAACAACCAGCTCTCCTATAGGTGTCCTATTCTGAAACTTCCGCCGTACTACTGTTATCCCCCCCTAACCAACCCTAGTTAACCAAGTTATGTGCGTCAACTTCGCTATCGTAAATGGGGGCATGACCTTGTAGATATCACTGTAGCCATATAGATAAGTATAGTTACTCCAATACATATATATGTTTATATCACTATAACATCACTATATGTTAACACTATATGTTTAGATGCTCCCCTGACTCACAGAGCCAATGTGCTGCTGGGATCGGAAACCCAGGCGCTATATGGCTGTGGACGATGAGAGCCGAAGTGCAGTGGGGAATAGCATCCCAGTAATTCTGAGGCCGGTCGCTCAGTGCGCTGTAGCAACATGTACATATTGTATATGTAGAGAACAACGTGTATCAACTCCCCAAAAAGATACAAATATAGCAATATTCAAACTCGTGATTTGATGAATATTCAAAATAGTGAATTTGATGAATGGTTCTACTTTTTTGGGTGGTAAAATAATGTGATTGTTGTTCTATGTTTTTCTATTTTGTGGGGATTACTCTACCCTGCAGTCGCTTGTTGTTACAGATTTGGTGCGGGAAAATGAATGCTCGGAAACTGTTCATGATTGAGGCGTTGCCATAAGGAAATTGTAATGGAAACAATTTGGATGAAATATATTGAAATCTACATACGACCTAGTGAAATATATGATTTTGAATGAATATAGACTATAGATCATGAAATTGTTTTAGATACTGTGTGATTGTGATATTATGTGAAGACCCTTTAAAAATCAGCAGCCCCTTTGCATTTTGCGGATCATTGTGGTGAAGGCTGTGTTATTTTCTCAACCGTGATATTTTTATATATGTTCGGGTTTCTTTCGTCTCAGATGAACCCTCTTTAGCCAGAGCCTTTGAAACAACCAGCCCAACAGGTTTGTTTTTCCCTTGAAGATTGGATGTTATTTTGCCATAGTTCCCATATGTTCCCATCTATGATACAGAATGGATGAATATGCCATATATCAGTATCAGATTGTGACAATATCATGAAGATGGGAATAGGATACCAAATATGTATCATTAAAGACACTTACATATGTAGCAGAAAGGGATGGATATATATATATATATACGTATCAATTTCCCACAGCTTTAGGAATTCGGACCATTTCCCCAGTTTCGCGTCTGGTTCCCCGTACAGTACGCCGTACAGGGCCATGGTGCTGAACGAAAATTCCTCGGAGGTCCAGGGCTATTGCTCCGGCACTCTGGCGCCTCGACGGAGAGTGATGCACGCAGAACCAAATGGGGATACGAGACCTTCAAGTACCTTGAAAAATTGGATAGTAGATAGACATATCTATATATATATATATATCTATATATATATATTTATATATATAATATAATATATATAATATATATATAAACCTGCTGCTTCAATGGCCAGGCTAGGAGGGTGCTTTGCCTAAGCACCTCAAAAGTAGGTAACAGCCACCCAAGTGTAACGGCCATCCCAAGTCAGTAGTGGCGTACATATTCTCAGCCAGGATCCTGGATTTGCAGTTCTCGCATGCATTTTGCCATGTATAGACCGAATTCCATGTGTATTTTGAAGATTATGATAGCTTCTGATATCATTTCCAAGATGGAAACATAGATCCTGAAGATGGAATCATCTCTTTTCATCCTCATCATCATCATCATCATCAACCTGAACCTGGTGCGTCAAAAGCCATGCTAGGGGGGTACATGTAGAACAGCCCTCAAAAGTTGATAATGCCCATCAAAAGTGAACGCCCATCAAAACGTAATAGACACGACAGCTGGGGGTGATTCTTTTTCATTGCGACGAGACAGATCAAAACATTGATGTGCCTTTGTGTGGCCCATCTACGAGCAGAATTGTTCTTTGTACCAAATGCCGGTAAGTATCGGAATTACCGAAACATCTGGTGATCCATCAGGAAACAAAAAAAAACAACTGATTCAGAAACAATGCATTTTCAAATTTCAGGGTGAAATTCCAGAGGTCAAATCCAGGCCCCTGCCAAGTACCCAAAATTAGTGACTACCCAATCAAACAGATCAGCTGGTATCCTTTGCCACCCGCGCTCCAGCAGAAATATTGATTATATCTACAGTAGTAGTGTTATGTTTTTTTCAGGTATTGTTTGGTAAAATCGAAAGTCCGAATCTGGGTCCCTCCGAAGTCCGGACAAGTTTTTATTCTAATGCCAAATTAAACCAACATGCCAAAAATACATTCGGAGGGGTAGCGTGAATTAGCGTGAAAAAACTGTCACACGGCGTGAAAAGCCGTCCCACGGCGTGAAAAGCTTTCCCACGGCGTGAAAAACCGTGAAGCGGCGTGATAATACCGTGAAAGTTGGGGCGTGGGATCATGGTAGCATTTCTTGGTCGAATAAATATTGGTACTGGGTTTGTTTTCTTTCAAAAACCGCCTGAAAATGAGATGTGGAGCAGACCCTTGCGGCAGCTACACGGTCTTGCCGTTGATGTTATGACCGCCCGCGATCAAAGTAGATGAATCTCACCAAGATCAAGATAGGGTACCCTCTAGAGTTGGCAATTGCATCTGAAATATAACACATACATGTCAATAATGGGGGGTCCATACTTGTTTCTTGGGTGCGCATTTTTTTTTTGGATAATCTGCCGCTCAAGGGGGGGAAGAGTCTCTGAGGGGACAATTCAAAAGGTTGCACACACTTGGCTCCAATTTGGTATCATAACATGGCAAGCTTTAGATGTTGGGAGTATGCAACAAAAGGATATAAAAGGTACCTTTTCTGGCCAATAAAAAATATACTGCTTTTCATGGAAGTATGAAATGAAAGCCACGGGCGCTGACCTCTTTGTTGGGGTTGACATTCAAACAATCGGTTTCTTGAGATGGTTTTTAGCAAATGTACTGCTCTAGGCGTGGCTTTTAGCTAACGGCCCCGCGTAGGATGGCTGTTGGAAGTACCAGGTGAAGATTATTTAGCAGTGTGATATTGTGTGTGCAGTTTTTGGGCTGATTCAAGTTTTTGATAGGTGTCTCAATCATAAGATTGCCAGTTTGAGCATTCAATCTGAAGGGGGTGGCATTTTAACTTCACACTTTGAATATATGATCAGGGTTATTCTTTTTTTGCACAACATCCACGTGAACCTTCCATTTCTTGAGATGGCTTTTAGGTAACGGCCACCTGTAGCGTGGCTGTTGGAAGTACCAGGTATATATATATTATATATATTGTATTATATTATATTAAATCATATTACATTATTTTTTTATATTATATTATAATATATTATATTTTAGTATATTATATTATATTATATTATATTATATTATATATTATATATATATTATATTATATATATATTATATTATATATATATTATATATTATATATATATTATGTCATATACCGAATTGTTTTGGACTTTTAATCATAGGTACTCTGTGGGTCTAAGTATCATCAGCATGTTTTTTTTTCGGGAGCGTTTTGTTCAACAATGCAAACATATGTGCTTCAATATTCCACAAGAATGAAGATGTAAGCTACCCACCCGGATTGTTAGCCAACACAAGCGTTTTTTAGCAGCAAAATGCATGTTTTGCATTGGAAATTGAATATAGTAAAAGACTGAAGATATCAGGGGCAAATTGAGTATTGGCGAAACAGTTGATGGTGAAATTATCTAATTGAGAGGAATCGCATTGTATGAGTGATTGGAAACCCTGGTGAAAAATTGGTTGGTTAATGGGTCGAGCCACGTTCCTATCCACAAAAAATGTTCTGTTGCGAAGCATGTAAGGATGCCACAAAATCATGGGAAAGTAGGTAAACCGTATGTCAAAGCGGAAATAAAACAAGTTAGATTTTGAACAAACAGCTATATGCACTAGATGTGTATAATTGTTTATCATTGTTTATCGTTTTTCTCTACATTATAGTTCATGAGCATGTTTGTTTTTAAGGGATAAGTTGGATCGCATCAATCATCCCAGTATGATAAGTACATGGTAGAATTGTAGCACACTACTGGGACAATTCCAGGAGGAATCAATCATCATTCAGTCAATCATTGTTTGTGAGGTGCAATGTGGGGCCCCCAACGTTATGTTTGTTGGTTTTGAATTTATAACCCCATATAACTATGGTTCTAACTACCATAAAACCTAGTTATTGTAATCATAAACCAACTTACTTATCTTGGGGGCCCCACATTATGTATTATTTGGATGAATTATGGTGCAAATGGGCATGAATCACTTTCAGAGAACTCCAGCAATCATCCAAATCAATGCAACGTCGTTCTGACAGTTTATCTCGCGGAATGCAGGGTGTTTTTTTTGGAACAGTAGATTAAAGTCCATGCTCGGACTTTCATGGAAATGTTTTTGTTGGCAGTTAGTCTTCCAGTATATGTTCACCAGCACAATTTCCTGGTGGGGTTCCATCTCAACGAGGTGCATTTGGCTGCGGCGCCAGCAACCAGAAGCGCCATCATTGAGAATGATGGAGTAGAAGCCACTGAGCAGCATATGTCGCGGTCGAAGGGTGGTCGAAAAATGGCTGTAGCCATACCATGTGTCTCACAGGATGGTCCAGGGTGTGTATCCCATTTTCCCTTTGGTACTTTAACAGTTCGCTATGGAAATTGGCCCATTTATAGATAAATTGCTCTCAAACGCGGTGATTATCCATAGCTTTGTTAAAAGACCAGAGGGTTGTTGGATGTAGTTGGTTGAGCTTTAATGAACGCCGCAAAGTCACCACAAATGACGATTCATAAGGGGAACTATCCCAAGACAAACAAACATTTCAGGTTAGTGATTTCTAATAAATCACCCAGATGATTTGGCCTATGAGGATACAAGCAGTTTCAAGGTTGTTTTGGAGACATCCACTCAACAACAGGGTCAGCAACATTCTTGGGGGTGTACATGCGCTGGTTGGAGCGTCAAACAACATGTCCAGATAAGCAACAGCAATAATCTGAGTTGTGTTTTTATCTCCAGGCATTTTTTTCACGGTTCGAGTTTTTTTGGGGTACAGATCAGGCTGTGTCACAGCGTAACATCCTCGCACCGGCGGGAGATTGCTTGTTTGTACGCTACCTTGTGTTGCATTCCATCTTGCCACCTACGTGTCTTATCTTGTCTTCAAAGCCCATTCGACTGGAATGTGCCAGTGACGGGTGCAGCAGTCACTGTACGTCAATGTAGGAACATTTTCAGATTACATATTTGATACCATCCAGTAATCAAACATAGCAATGGACAATTCCCCATTTATGAATGATTTTCCCAGCTCTAATTCAACCTCCATTTAGTTTGGGGATTACCCAGCCACCTTTGAGGACACTGGAGGGTAGATCGTTCTTACAGCTTGCAACTGGCTGATCAGTTGCACAAGGGAGGGGCTGTCAATCGTGCAATGAGACCGTGCTTCGGAAAATCAACCAGAATCTCAGTTCTGCCGACCTTCTTTTCAGACTCGGGTCTTCTTCGCTTGCAACTGTATCAAGTGCGACGCATAAAGCAGAAACCGTGTTGCTCGACGGCCAGGAGTATGCCTGGCAAAGGTGCCGCAGTTGGCGATGCGGGGACATCCTGCTGGCAGGTACCCGCGTGTATGAGTCGGCGCCGCAGACTTGGCTGGCTCTCCTGGATGCCGACCCGCTGTCTGCTTTTGAACACGTGCGCACGATGTTTCGCCGTTTCGGCGTGGCCGCCGGCCCCCAGGGCGGCTTTCTGACCGACAGCTTTGACCAAGTGTGGAGGACACGGCCATCGCGTCCGGCAGTGCTGCGCTGAAATCTGGCACTGCCGGGCTGTGGCGCCCTTTTCTCGCCCTTCGCGCCCACGGCAACCACTCGGAAGCCCGAGTTTGGCAACGTACGTCGACAGCCCGATTGCACCTGGGCTCGAGGAGGCCGCAGAACAGGCATCGAAGGCCAACACAATCACTGCCTGCTGACAGACGCGAATTCTGCTCCATGACACCGGCACAAAGGCATGAAAAATTGGAAGGAAAAAATCAGAACCCGTTTGTCGTCGACAGTCACGAGAGTGACGAAGTGGCGAGGGATCGTAGACCATTAGCGGAACTCTGAAATCAAGTAGCCAGTAGTATTGTAGTTTGTGGTTCACCCTAGGAATCGTTAAATTGGTTTATGATTTATGACCAATACCAATTACTAGGGTTCATGGTAGACATATCTGATCTATCTGATGAGACTTACCAACTTATAAGTGGATTATAACCCCAGCTGCAAGTGGGGTGGGGAAATGCCCAGTAAGTGGGGTTACAAACCACATACTGACTGGTGTAGCAAGTAGAAGGAAAGAGGGTTTGGGGTACTTCTCATTTGACAGTTGAGTGCAGACACTGGTTGGTGTAGTAGATCATCTAATTTCCATCAAACAAATTCAAGCAATAGTAATGAACGAAAGTTTCATGGGCCCAGAACAGATAGAACTTTGAATCGCCGCCAGAACAGGAGGGAATAACTTTTTTCAGGGATCCATATGCCCTCTGGTAAGCAGCTACATGGCTGGAAAATAGACCATTTATACCGTTTAGCTTGTGATTACAATCCAGTCTGAAGAGGCTCATCCGAGTTGGAGGTCACTTGATCACCCTTAGAGCAAGGGGCCTCACCGATCAGGGTAGGATGATCCTGTAAATGAGAAAAATGATGGACAATTCTCCACGTAAAATACGGGTTGCCTAGCCACTAAGCCTGTAACGTGTTGTTTTCTTAGCTTACCCTCTGGTTATTTAATTTAACATAGCCATGGTATAGATGGCCCATAGAAATAAATAGATGGTTTACCTATTGAAAATTGTGATTTTCCATGGCAAATTGTTAGTCATAACCAGATGGTATTTTAAGCATCATGTGTCCCAAGCTCGAGGAACCCCAACTGTGACTGATCATCCCTGTAGTTCCCCACCCTGCCAGGTGAGGGTTGTTGGATTTTATCAGAGTTGTTCTTCTCCTCCTTCTTCTTCTCCTCCTCCTCCTTCTCCTCCACCACCCCTGCCTCCACTTCCATGTCCGCTTCCGCCTTGCCAACTCTTCGTCAAGCTCTTCGCCAACTTCCGCACGCAGTGGGCACTGCTGGAAATCAACTGCAAGGGTCTGAGCGCACTGGGCACCACTGGACCTCAACCTGGGACCTTCCGAGCTCAGTGAGCACCGCTGGACCTCAACCTGGGACCCTCCGAGCTCAGTCGGTGGACCTCAACCTGGGACCTTCCGAGCTCAGTGAGCACCGCTGGACCTCAACGGCCAGATAGAATGCCAGAAGATATGCCAGATAGAACGCCAGATAGCATGTCAGATAGAATGCCAGAAGAT
>Ga0126342_10007244_pt1 | contig 19785 bp, 15 predicted proteins | sample Cyp1metagenome_FD_92528 | JGI IMG/M metagenome (GOLD analysis project Ga0126342, IMG submission 92528) | Coral microbial communities from Lord Howe Island, Old Settlement Bay, Australia - Cyphastrea 1 metagenome | ecosystem: Host-associated > Invertebrates > Cnidaria > Coral ... | reverse complement strand
GTACAATTATTCGGTCGAGGGTCCCTTAATTTCTTAGCAATTTCTTAATGTAGTATTTCACAAGCAGTCAGATTTGAAGATGTAAGAGCGGGGTTGCCTCTGCGCAGCTCCTTTCGTGAGTTTGACTCCGCCACTTGCGCCACTTCCCAGTGGCTCCTGGGCGCAAAGGAACAGTTACCCAGTCTCCTCTGCAGAAAGCTCTTACCAACCCTTACATGATTAAGAAATTGAGGGGCTGGATTTCTCAGTTATGTATTGAGTTGAATCCCTACCCGGTGACGTCTCCTCTACACAAGGCTCTTATAAACCCTTACATGGCTAAGATATTGAGGGGCTGGATTTCTGAGTTATGTATATATTGAATTGAACCCTTACCCAGTGCAACAAGGCAGCACAGGCAAGGCAAGGCAAGGCAAGGCAATAGAAGGCAACACGAGCCAAGGGCACAGGTGACCTGCAGTGAGTCTGGCTCGTGTCTGGCTGAAGCTGTTGCCTATACGCTTCGTGACCGTGTAGTGGCCCGAACCTGGGTTGGATCGGCTTTTTGCTTGTCATTCCCAACCATGCCATGGTTGTGCAAAGTTCATTTTGGCGGGTATTTGGTTGCAAGAGAGGCTGGTTCCATTTCCCGCTCCGGATAGAATCTTAATATCAGCCATTTCATGGTTCAGAAAATTGAGCAGGGGCGCAAAGGGGCTCCTTCGCATACATCTATATAAATGTCTTTGCCTTTTTTCCAGGGTCCCTCAATTTCTTAATTTCCATTTGCAAAAAGATTCCGCAAAACATACAGGCGGCAAAAAATCCAGCCCCTCATTTTCTTGTACAAGGAATTCTTTTACAGTGCTTGGACTGTAATTGGTGCCGCCCTTCAGCAATTGCAGCAAATGGCTCAGGTACTACTCCGTCACCATTCCCATTGGAGCTGGGGCCTTTGGATCTCAGCGGTGGAAGTCCGGAAATTCCTGGCAGAATCACTGAGGCTGTGAGTGACCTGTCCAACAATCCCTTCCCAGGCCGAAACTAAGTCTTGGCCGGGACTGCAGGGTATGGGCTGTATGAGGGGAAGCCAAGATAGTATGCTGACACCCTGAAGATCATGGAAGGTGCCACGGAATATCTCCCAAGGTGCTTCTTCTTTGAGGATCATCATGCCGTATGACATAGTCACGGGTCCAGGATGTGTTGCCACCTCCTCCTGCAACTTAAGGACGGTGCAGTGAAGTGCAGTGGTACTCTTCCCAAAACGTGTTCAAATTGGTCATACGAAACCACGTTCCAACATACCAAGAAGAAGTACAGTATCCCTTCGCCATGCACAGCTTGCACATTTGCAGATACTACAAGGGCCACCTTCCAGCCCTTGTTCCCGGTGATACTTTGGCATTTCGTTTCATCTCACAAGGCATCGCCCGCGGTGTCTACATGTTCCAAACTGGAGCTGCAACTTGCCGCTCCGGCCGTGTAACGGCCAGGGGGGTTCGGGGGTACCCCAATGCGGACATACTCATCCACATGACATGTTTTTATAATATGGTTTTACTGTAATGCCAAGTTCGTATTAATAACCCCCCCAGGAAGGTAAGAGTCCCCACCATTAGGGCTTGTCATACACAAAAAACAACCAACCTGCCTGCCAATGGGTCGAGATTCTCTTTTCAGCGGCAACCTCTCTCCCAATGGGGTGAGATGGTGAGATTGGACATGGGACATCCCTTCAAGAAATTACTTTTTCATCTTTTTCAGCTATTAAAAACAGTCAATGCCATTGAGCAATAATTAATTATGTCCTGAATACCACAATTCGATTTTTGAGCAGAGTGTTGTTTGAGGGTTGGGCTGTTTGATGGGGGGTCGCACATGTTTATTAATAGGGAGGGACCAACCCAAAGTGGTGATGATTAATTCCGGCTGCTTAAAAATATATAAGATTACCAGTAGTACCCGCACGGGGCGGGGCGGAAGTTGCATTAGGGATATACTATAAGACCTTTCTCATCTATAGAACTTGCATGCGCCGTGCGCCAGCCAGGCCCGTGCGTGCGTGCATTCTGCGAAAGTGGTGTCCTGTTTCAATGTCACATTGGAAGCTCCACTTCGCACTTCACACTTCTCACTGCACTCTTCACACTTCACACTTTCACACTCCACACTTCACACTTCACACTGAACTCTTCGCACTCCGCACTTCACTTCATACTGCGCTCTTAAGGCTCCACACTTCACACTCCACACTTCACACTTCACAGTCCACACTTCACACTTCTCACTTCTCACACAGGAACAACCACTCGTTGCAGAACACAGAGGAGAAACCAAAACGACCCCAGCCGCACCCGCCGCACACGGGAGGTACGGTTTCGTGCTCCGGCTTCCTCCCCAAAACAAAGCCCGTGCAACTTTCATGCAGCCATTACAATGCGTTTCGCAGCATCCCGTCGCAAACCTGCACGTATCTACGCACATAGCAACAAAGCATGACAACAATCCTGCAGCCATTCCAATGCAATCTGCAACCACAGATTCAAGAAACGCATAGAACTACGTAACTACGCACACAGGAACGACCACACGTTGCAGAACACATAGGAGGAACCAAAACGACCCCAGCCGCACCCGCCGCACACAGGAGGTACCTTTCATCGCCGGCTGCAGCAACTTTACACAGAAAAATGCAAGGTTTCGTGCTCCGGCTTCCTCCCCAAAACAAAGCCCGTGCAACATTCATGCAGCCACTACAATGCGATCTGCAACCACAGATTCAAGAAACGCATAGAGCTACGCACACAGGAACAACCACTCGTTGCAGAACACAGAGGAGGAACCAAAACGACCCCAGCCGCAACCGTCGCACACAGGAGGTGCCTGGCAACCAGCTGCACAATCATGCAGCCATTACACGAGCGTATTGTTATGTGATGTCAAGTCTCACACCACAGCCTCCCACCACCCTTCATTGCGTATATTCTTATGTGATGTCAAGTCTCGCACCACAGCCTCACACCACCCTTCAGTGAGTGTATTGTTATGTGATGTCAAGTCTCACACTGAGCGTATGTATTCTTATGTGATGTCAAGTCTCACACCACCCTTCATTTAAGCTTGTCCAAATGCAGGCTGAAAGTGAAGCCTAAAACCTTGTTGGCACATAGCCCCGGGGTCAGCAAAATGGACTGACCCTAGGGGTGCAGTTAGGTATTTGTAGAGGTTGAAACAATGATATGTTAAAAAAAAACCTATATACATTTTTTCCAGTTTGTAAGTTATTAGTCATTGTGGTTGCAACATTGAGTGTTTAACTTTTCGAATATGTTATGTCTACCCCAAAAAAATAGATGACATCATGTACGGACTATCAAAAATGATAATTTATCCTTCATCAACTTGGGGTTAAGGACATGGGGTCTGTAGTTATGTAACATGTTGGTGGTGCAAACATTGATGTTTATGGGTTTTACTGTTGATGTTTGCTAGGAAATAATATATGTTTTGAAGCCAGGGATTTTTATGTTTCACCAGGCGACTGGATTGACGATAACCTTTTTCTGGTTTATATGACACCAACCCGTGTTCAATAATGATGTCATGGGCATGTTGATTACTTAACATTTGGTCATGTGAACACATTATCTATGTAGGTGATTTTATATGACTTATTCCATTCTGGTGATCAGAATATCTTTGATCATGATTACATTTTTGTTGTTAAGCTGTGTGATTGATGTGGGGCCCAAGAAAAGATGCTAAACATATGGGTTGAATTATGGTTGTTGCCACCTTCAGGGTTGCCTTTGTTGCTGGGGCCGAAGTTTCAACCACATACGCTCGGGGCTTGCCGATATATTTCTGGCGCATGTAGAAAGATATCAACTGAATTGGATTCAATGAACCACCAAAACGCATGGTGGTTTCATTAATTTCTTGAACCTCAAGGAATTTTCAAAAGACATACACGTTTTTATGCTACATGTTACGAATAAAATCACCAATTGATAATATGGCAACAGGTTGAACAAGAATTCTATTCGTTGCAAGCAAAGAACAAACATAAATTGCAACTTCCAGTTGTAAGTTGTAGTGGTTTAGTCATCAGCATCCGACTCACTTCCCATGGGTGGCGACTGGACATGAATCATCCGACATCATCAGATGCTGTGTCGGTTCGTCTTTACAGATTGATGCAAACAGCGTGGTTGCGTGAAGAGAGCCTGTTCTGCACCAGAGATCAGTCATTTGGCCGATTTGATTTAGCAATAACATTTCTTTGTTTTTTTTACTTTCCCAATCCCATCCCCACACAGTATGATGTTGTGATGTTTTCATGGTCCCTTTTCACATCAATTTGTCATCATCATTTCAATCGATAAACACACTAGGAGATACTAGGTTTTTGTACATGCCTGTGTGACAGCCAATTCCACCACCATATAAGAGTCAAGCAATTACCAATCATCCATAGCAACATTGGGCTTCAGTATTTTTGAAGATCTGACCATAGACCATTTCAACATACAACTTTGATCTGCAGACACTGCAGACCCACCAAAAAAGGGTATATACTGTGATCCATTGATTAGTAGTTGGAATCTCAGGCTGAAAGCGATTGAGCAATTGCTACCAAATGGAGCCAGACTGACACGAGCAATGGATCTCTATCCTGGATCAGAATCTCACCTATACATCACCAAAGTGACATGGGTTTGTCATGATGGCCGCCATTAAGGGACTGGAGGGATTGTATAACAATAGGGGTAGTCTTTGTTTATAGTATGTTCGATATTTTTTCGACAATCGGGTTCCACAGTGCACTGCTAAACTGCTAAATCAAAGACCAACATGTTTTTGAAACTTGAAATCCTCATGGCTGGATTCTCTTTTTTGGTGATCTGTTTTGTTGGGGCAACGAAACTACTATGAACCAAATTCATTACTCTATGACTCTATGAATATTGCGCGATAACATTGCCACACACAGATTGCTACATGTTCTATTTTCTGTGGTATGGGCCTTGGTCTTGGTAAAAGAAAAGTTGTTTGATTGTTGGTAATTTCTGTTTTGATGGATAAATCAAAAAATCTAAAACTTACTTGCTGAGGTTGACAAGGCTGACAAGTATGTGGATTTACATGATCTGCCCCATATTCTCCAAACAGCAGGGGTGCAACTGATGCTCGCTGACTGGTCAACACGACTTGCTAATGAGATCAAACGTCGTCAGTCTCTGAAGCGTGCATCGTCATCTGCCAGTATCGCCACTAGCACTGAACATGAAGGCACATCGTCATCCGCATCGGCAGCCAAGTTGCCGGACACATCACATGTTCCCTCGGATAGTATTGACAGTTCAATGTGTGGATTCGAAGGAGACACACCTGATACTCACGAAGAAGTTCAAGATGGTGAACCAGGTACGAACGCTGATGTTGTTGGTATTAATATCAAGTGGCCAACCCACAATGTTCCAACTGTTCCGCATATGGGCTTGCAACTGGTTGACGCTGCCGCTGGAAGTTCTCCACAACAACAGCAACAACAGCAACAGCAGCAACAAGTTCCACATGGTGGTCGATTGAGGCCACATGTTCTAGCAAGGCTGAATACCAAAGATCAAAAGGTCTATCTTGAGTCATTGACCAAGGGTGCTTTGGTGGATCTGTGTATGCAACAACTTGCACGTGGTTCAAAACTGGAAACCAAATTGGAAGGGATGAGTCGAGCCCGAAAGGTGTGGTCTCAATCGACCAGGCGACTGAAAAAACAAGTGGGCAGACAGAAAACTCAGCTGAAAACACTGAAGACCCAAGATCAAGATGAAGACCTACAAGTCAAGCGAAAAAACTGCCGTAAACTTACTTGGAAGGGGTTGGTTTCGTTAGGCCTGCGGAAAGGAATTGCCCTCGTTTCGGCCAATTCCTTTCCACAGGCATCACTTGTAGATGTATCACGACAAAGTGTTTGCCGTGCTGAGATATTATGCGGAGCCTACTTGATCATTCGAACCCACACCTTTCATCGAATGATGTATTCTCTACTGCGGAAGTTAGCCAGCATGCAAGATCCAGCGCGCAGTTCTGATGGTAGACCTCTGGATGCTGATTCATCTGACGCACCACGATTTCAACTGGTGTCTTTGGATCCAGGTAGCCAAGTGCATGAAGTTCCATGTCTATCTCAAGACGATATGATTTGTGCCGAGTTGGGTGTACCTTCTAGCAATGATCCCCAGGCGTTTCCAAACCTGATCCTGCGAACATCAAGCAAATCAATATCTTTGGGGTCCACATATTTTTGCGGAGACGCCACGAACTCATCCATTTGGCAGCGTCAGAAATTGCAAGGCCTAATGGTCAAGTCTTCTTGGGTTACTAATTGGACGGCGTTGGAACGTCGGCAGTATGATGATGCATTTACATCACAGACCACAATGCTTCATGCCTCAACTTGTATGTTTTTCTTTGTACTTGAAGACTTCGTATGTAGTGTAAAGTTCGTTTCAGGGTTCACAGATTGATGTATTTCATTTGGTTTAACCACAACTAACAAATATGTTACTCAACTCAACAAACCTGACTGTTGGGTTGTACGTTTTGTGACTTTTGTATCATTGTGTCACACCCCAAGTGAGTCATGCATCATGATATCATTAGACGAAACGGTTTCAACAATATATACTCAACTGACTCAACTGTTGTTGGATTGTATGTCTTGTGACTTGATTCTGACTTGATTATCACACCCCAAGTGAGTCATGAGACAAATGTTTAACTTTGTTGGCCAAACCACATCAATAAATAATAAATATTTTGGACACAGGGGTTACGGGCTACGTGGACAACAGTGAGTCATTTAACCCATGCGGGGTATGCAGTTCGTCCAAGCTGCAAGGTCGGACCTTCAAGTGTGTAGCCATGGAACGGCAGCTGGAAATGTTGCAATCGTCAGCAAGCAACTGTCTAGGATCGGTGTCAATACATGGACTGAAATGGCGGAAGCCAAGCAGTTTCTTGTCATCACCTTCATATTTCAAACATTTTGAAACATTGTCGGGTTCAAATGGATTCAAAGACACTACTCATTGACTCTTGTTTCAAGTTTCAGTTACATAGTTGTTTGTCCAATGTTACCGTTTTGAATCTTGATTGAACTGTTGGAACAATTCTTCGTGACAATTCAACAATGTTTGAAAGAGATAGTACTCACCAGACTGACTGCCTACCACGGGTGAGCAATGGGCATGGGTGGGCTCAGAATGTTGTGTTGTGTTACTACCATTATAATCATGATAATGTCATATTCATTTTTGACCATATGAAACGATTAGATGAAGAAAGTTGGACGGTGTGGTGAATGAATCGGATAAACCTGATAGACCTTAAATACAAGACAAGATGGATCTGAATCGGTTGTGTCAGCACATCCTGTATCCATTGTTCGCGTGTTTTCGTCGTTTTGTGTGTTTCTTGGTAATGCGGCAATATGTTTGTCATGTCATGGACACTGTTCAATGAATCCCAGTACATAGTCAGATGAACTAATGCCATACAACATAAGGATGCAATAGTTATATAGTATAGTACCCGTACAAAACCTGAAGGAACTAAGGAACATATATTGTTTAGAAAATCACATTGTTGTTCATCCAGGTTGGGTTCCTTTGTGATCAAACAAGAACCCATTCTCATTGAATTTGCTTTTTACAAATCACTTCATATTTCACCATAATTCATAGCGTCAGTGCCCAATCAGTGGCTGCTAAGGAAGGGTGACCTACCAGCAGACTATATCCACATCTTCATGAGTACAGGCGACAATGGACCGGATCAGGTTGGAACCAGGAACAGCCTACGCTCTCTACTTGCCACCTCTGAGTACACTTGGACATTGTTCTTTTCAGTTCATTGTTTGAAGCATGCGTACCACTTGGCGGTGCAAAGCAGTCTCCGGTTATGTGATACTCTTCTGGCAAAGCTGAACCGATCATACAAGTATTATACATCAGTTGCAACATTAAGCCATACATGGAGGGGGCATCTGGCCAAGATTCGTTCAGTGTGGTGGTCGCAACATGGACATGAACCAGGTGTAGGTAGGCTACGTGCTACATTCAGGGCACCACCCTTGGCAATTGCCGGCCGTTGGGCAAGCATAGATGGTACCTTGTCATGTAGTTAGTCAAAGCATTGCATGAGTAAATGTAAGTGGCAGTGGTATATCATCTCAATGAGTCAATGAGGTCATCGGTCACCAGTGGTTGTAGTGTTTGTTCTGGACGGTATGATATCATTCACAACCGATGTTTATCAGCACATCATCCAAAGTGTTTCATATACCCGCAGGGTTTGCTTAAGATGTCTTCATATTCTCTGGCCTGGAAGGGCCTAGAAGTATTCAGTATATCTCCACAATTCAACATGATAATGGCAGTGCAGTGTTTGATGAATCAATTTTCTTCGCACTGTACACTGTATACCGTTTACCCATGTGCACACACAAGCATGGTCACAAACTCAAAATTAAAGCACACGTGAAACATAAAACTCTATGAATGTATTCGCACATACATTATACACAGATGAGTTGTAAAGGCCTAAACAATCGTTGACTCAGACTCCCATATGGACATTGACATTAGACTATTTGATAGCCTGTGATGTCACATGAACCGTATGTGGTGTAGATGATTTGACCGTTTAGATAAAATGGTGTAGCGTTCGAAGTTGATTCGGTTCGATATTCCATTCTGTTACCCAACATAATTATCTGATGGTGAGTTGCACGTAACAACCGACCAACGCCTAGATGCAGAAGACTTCTACATCCACACCGGTGTCAAAAACATGGCCATGCTCTTCCAGGAAACATTTGCAAAGGGACATGACATCAAGAAGCGTGGTGTCCATACAGGCAAGAAAGAGGTACTGGATGAGTTGAGCATGGACGAGTCTGCACACTACCAACAAAAGATCTCAAAGTACATCAAACGATCTTTGCTGTGTGTGTCTGATCCAATATTCTGGTTTTTTATGCGATCATCGCATGCAGTCAGGGGGCCATGGTTGCATTTCTATCGATTCTTGTGCATCAAAGCGAACTCTGATCGCTTGCATGTGGTCGAATTGGTGTCAGTGACAATAAGCAATATACAATCATCATTCAATCAACTGTTGGCTACACTTCCGCATTGGGTGGACAGTGGATGGAAATTTGCATCACAGACTGAAGTTCGCATGCCCAACGACGTGAATACCCAGGAAACCATTCAGGACCAGAAACTGTTGAGGCTGATGTCAGGCATTGCAGCAGCTCTGTTGCTGCAGAATGCTGCAACATTTTCCCGGCGGGTTGTCAGGCCATATTCCAGGTGCGAGATTTAAACTAATAAGCTAAGTTTTCCATTTACGGCTTTTTCCGTGGACATTAGTGTAAAGTGTAAAGTTGACAGCATATTTTTATAGATATGCACATTCACATCATCATCATCATCGTTATTATCATCATCAGCATCATCATCATCATCATCATAACCATCATCAAAACCAGCAGTCATCATAACCAGCAGTCATCAATCATTCATCACTCGTAATTCATCATTCTTCTTCATCATCATCATCACCCTCATCATCACCATCGTCATTACCATCATCATCACAATAATTAAATATCATCATCACCATCATCGCCATCATCGCCATCATCACCTTCATCACCTTCATCACCATCACCACATCATTGTCATCATCACCATCATCAGCACCATCATCATCCATCCATCCATCCATCCATCCATCCATCCATCCATCCATCCATCCATCCATCCATCCATCCATCCATCTCTCCCTCCGTCCGTCCGTCCGTCCGTCCGTCCCTCTGTCCGTCCATCCATCCATCCATCCATCCATCCATCCATCATCATCACCACCATAATAATAAGCATCATCACAATCATAATCACCATCATCATCATTCATCAAAATCAATCATCATCACCACCAACACCACCATCATCATCATCATCATCATCACCGTCATCGTCATCATCATCATCATCACCATCATCATCATCCTCATCATCCTCAGCATCATCATCATCATCATCCTCATCATCATCATCATCATTATCATCATCATCAGTGACATCACCATCAATTATCATCATCATCATCATCACCATCATCATCATCACAATGATCAAACATCATCATCACCATCATCATCATTCATCACCATCATCACCATCACCATCACAACATGAGTCAATCATCCACAGCATGAGCACCATCATCATATATTGATACGTGTTTTAGTCAATCAGTCTTGTTAAATATGTATTGTGTACTTTGATTATGTAGACGTAGCAATAGCAGATATCATAACATGTGTCACTCCTGAAGACTCAAAACTAATTTCACTTCAGAACCAACACCATGTGGAATCGAGTGGCCGTATGCTTAAGTGATACGTTGTCTGTTGTATTGTACTCTAGCTACAATTTACTTGTGATATGATGTCGTTTAATCTAGTCCCCATCACAGATTAGCTTTCAATGGTCCTGAATGGTGGTCAGATACATTATAATTTCGGGTGATCCTAGGATCACTGTTTCAGGTGGCCATGGCCGTTGTTTCGGCTGTTGTTCGGGGAGCTGCAAGCCCCTTCTACGAACAAGAAGGAAATCGCAAAACAATTGTTGGCGGAGGACATTGATTTGTTAGAGGTGACTACGAAACGTATCAGGCAACTATGTCAACATGATCTTCAGGGTATAGCAGCCACAGGCATCTTACAACCCGGATCCTTGCTGCACGGAATTCTCATGATGGTGAGTCGAGATTTACGATTGGATGCTGGTGAATTGGAGTCACTCAACTCCATGATCAAAAGCACCTAGGCTAGTTTTCATTGAGCACAACAATATAATACATTATTAAGATACATCAAGTTGTTAGCTGCCACTTTTAGTGTTTTTGATAACACTGACAAACCAATGGCGCAAACCAGTGTGTTTATGTTGATAACATGATGCATGTGTAGACCACGGGTCGTGGTTGGAAAGTTTACCAGCTACAATACTTTTTTTTGTGATTATGTAAGTTTTTTTAAGTACTGTTATGTACTTGCTGTGGGTACCAAACCAGACAAACGTAGTTTGCAAGAGTAACATAGTAAACCTTCATGTGTGAAGCAATGTTTAAATGTTTAATATATACTGGTTACACTTATGGATCATCTTCAGTTTACAATTTACGATGTTTACACTTCATAACATACATATACAGTGCTCGTACAGTTACCTTTGAACCAGTTGGTTGATTTTTCAAGGTTAAATGTTTACCACAATTTTGCGGCTTTATGAACATATGCATATGTATATGTACATTGTACATATTATCACAATACACTTTTCACAGCAATACACATGCTCAATGTTCAAATGCATTGCATAACCAACCGACCAACCCCCTACGTCTGCCTAGGTACAGTTGCTGCAGCAAATCAATCGAACACCAGTCTGGCACTTGTGAGTGGGAGAGTCAATGTGCGGAAGACGCTCACTTTGATGGCACAGGGAAACACATCATTGAGATCACTGAAACCAATAGCATCATCACTGGCACGCTCATCGGCATTGTTTCAGGGCATGGAAAATGATTTAATGTGTGACACTTATCGTTGGGCACCACCAGAATCAAAAACAATACCAACAAACTCTCCGACCCTATATGATCCTTCAACAAAGCTATCTATGAATCAGAAATGGGCTGCCCGATGGACTACTGAGTTCATGAAATGTCTACACCAACAGCACAAGACAGATGATGATGATGATGAGGGGTTGGACGAGGGAACCTTGAATGATCATGATGATGTCACCGAAATCACAGACGACATCACCATGTTCGGGTTGATGCTGACTTTTACAACACATGCATCAGTGCATTTGGTTTGTGACATGGCAGCTCGTACTTGTGAATTGAGTTTGTTGGAGCCAACGATGGTTCGGTCGACTACAGAGGGGCCAGATCAACAAATATGGATGGTATCATCGAAACCAATGTTTGAACCATTGGTCAATGTCATCGCTTCTGTGTATGATGATGTTGTTGCCTCAAAAACAACTGGGGTGGATTTGGATCTGGTCGAGTTGAAGCAATCGGTACCCGATGAATCATCTTCTACGTTTAGACTGTCCTATCAAATTGTTGAGACGCACCACATCACCACGCTTCGCTTGAGACGTCCACGTCAGACGTCGAGTCGCAACAACGCCGGTGATGGCGATGATGACACTGATATTGACTCTGATGATCAGCCTGATGGCCCTGGTGAACCTGCTGACTTTGGGGATAACATGGCTGATGAACACCCACACAATCATGATACCGATGATGGTCTTGATGGTTTGTACCAAGAACTTGAGGATGAGCTGAGGGGTGATGATCTTGACGTAGATGAATATTCACAGCAGTTGGGAGCAGATCAGCAATATCAAGATCTCGAATCCATGGATGACATAAATTCAAGATTTGTAGCGTCTGTTGTGGAGAAGAACCATGACAATACTCTGGGGGTAGCAGTTGATATTCAAGATGGGAACCTTCGGGATCCTGGGCTTGAATGTCAACGCCCGTTTGAAGATGAGACAGGGGAAGAATTATTTCAAGGGTTTGTGAAACAACGACTGTCTCCACAAGCTTCAACTGCCCAACAGTCTGGCACCAGTGGGTCACCTGCACCATCACAACCATCGAGTTCTCTACACCGTATTGCGCTCACTGATCTGCAAGTCAGTGGAGGATTGAGGGAATGGAATGTGGCTTTCGAAAAGTCATTAGAGGCATGTGACACTATGTCTGAGTCTCTTTCAAGATTTGATACAAATGACTTTGAAGCAACGCTTTCCCATGATTTGTCTTTGGTTTTGCACGACAAATGTTCTGAAGATTCAACAGACGTCTCCTATGTGACATGGGTCAAACCTTACAAAAAATTGTCCGGGAGAATCATCTCCTTGGATGATGACTCATGTGTGATTTATCCGTCGCACTTCCATGACACCAAGCGGACTTTTACTGGGCCCATTATGATTGTCCCATGTGTGGGTGCTAGGGTGCGAAAGCAACATAGAGAACCAATGCCCACAGGCGTGATACGATTGCAACATATGTTTACAATAGCACTTGCAGCCAACACTCCACCTGATCCAGACGATTTGTTCACTGAGATGGGATATGGAAGATGTGTATGTGCCGCATGTCATGTGGATGATCCATTGCTTCCAGTACGTCAGTGTGCTTTGTGTCTTTGTTTTTGGCATGACCAATGTGGTCTGAACCTTTTCCAACACCTCAACAGTTTTCGCCTAACAACGGAAGTGAAAACACCAGCCGACTACGAGCTCTCACTTGGGGACTTGCCATTCATCTTACTGCCGGGTTCTCAGCCAGTCAGGCACAGTTGATCTGAGTCTCCAAGTCCAATGAACCAAAGTATTGATAACTGTTCAGTTACTATGAATCCAACAAAACAACATAAACACAAACTAACATAATGATTTCCTTCGAGTTATTCAGTTATTCCAGCATGTTAAAAATGCATGTTTATGCTGATTTATGTTGTGAGTAGAATATAGGTGCACAGTTAGAGGAACATGAATTTGGTTTTTGGTTTAGTGAAGCACTAAGCAGGATGCAAAACCAGAATAGCAAATCATCTGAACTGATTCCATTAATATAGATTCCAGATATGATATTGACGGTAGCATGACATTATCAATCAGCAACTTGATGAAGACTGGCAGGTATGTAAAGTCAAGATTTCTGTTTGACTGGTCAAGCAACAATTTAGTTAATGGTTAATCTTCTATGTTACCATATTGTTATCATTTCTAGTTTTTTTTGAATCAAGATTCATAGTATATTATATCTTGTTGTTCAGTCTAGTCCGGGTAACATAAAACTGCCGGTCTGCATCGTGTTTGATGAGGCAGCAGAAGGATGAGACCTCAGAGGTGTTCACGGATATGTTTTCTGGGGGCGATGAAGGTGATTCAGATTTAGTACGGCGTGCTTTTGCTGGTGATGCATTTGACAAGCCCCTTACTTGCTACACCATGGAAAGTTGTTTTGCCTTTTTAGATGGTGGTGTTCATATTGCGATTTTGATTTTTTATTCATGATATGATACAGTATGATTCGATAATATATGATTTGATATGATATCATGTGATACTGTAGACTGTAGTTTTCATTTCTCAGCCAATCGGAAAACAAATCCGGCAACAGGGTTACTGTATGTGTTTGGTCAATCATGCGCCCATGTGCATTGAGGTTTGTAGATTTGGGGCGTTGTTTAGTTGTTTGGGGCAATAGTGTTGATAACTGCCTTACCACAAGAACATGAGATATAGAGTGCATTGTGTAAAAGAGTTTTCTATCACCGTCTATCACCCTGTCATTCCTTGGGCAGTGGATCAGTTGGACAACCCCCAAGGCAAGAACTCAGCGACCGTGTGAATGGAGAGCTAGCCGCAGTGTGCCCGCTCTGTGCAGCTATACTTCGTGATGGCTGCTCGAAACTCAGAACCAGAACGCCTACTGGTTCTTTTGTTGTGTTCAGTCTGTGGTTATATCAACATTTGATCATCATCAAAACAATACCAGAGTAGATTAAGCAAACTTATTGTTTTGATTTGATACCTCTGGGCACCATGTAGTTGTGGTGCATGGATCAAGCTGATCGGGCAGCTCACAAGTGCATTTGTTCACCATTGCATGTAGGTTGGTGGTGTGTTTTCTCCACTTTCCATATACAATGTTTGGCAATACATAGATTTGGGTTTGTGTGTGTGTGTGTGCAGTAAGATGTTTCAGTGTTGGTACCTGCTCTGAATAAGGATGTTGATAAATTCGCAACTCTAGACAATACTGATGGAACGTAGTTTGGTATTTAGCAATGCCGCACAGTGATTTAACCATGAAACCAATCGGAACCCTCCACCACACCAATGATGAGTCCTTTTGTTCGATTCAGCAACAATCTGGTCAGATCATGGATACATTCATCCATGGTCCATTGCTGTAGGCTCTGACGGACCTGGTCGACCTGAAGGATGATTCTTCTTTGATCATACAGGCCTGACTCCATCAAGACTTGTGTTTGAAATGACTTTAAACTTTATATATGATAATGATCAAGTAAGTGCAAAGTGGTGACTCGGTGACTCAATGTTGACAAGGTATTGCTTTATGTTTGGTGCAATATCAACACTATGAACAGAACACCATGCAGGATGGACGGCTCGTGTGTAACAAACACATCATATATCGTATGAAGCTCAGACCAGATGGTTCAAGCCTACCGTCACTTTGAACAGCTGGATTGATTCTGTCAGTTTAGCAGATGTGCTCACTGACCACCATGTGCATTGCAGCTTAGGAATCCAGGTTCACAGTTCACAAACTCAAACCTTGTATCTATATGATATTGCTAGTCGTGCGTGAGTTGTTCTAATCTAACATTAGTAAATACAGTTGTATAGTTATCAGCAAGTCGTTTATATCAACACTGAGGTGTCTTCAGAATTCAGAATGCATGTTTCTGTGTCCATGTGGCAGCCTCAGAACATCGTGCACTATGTCGATGCGTTCAAGCCAAATTCAGGCGAATTGAATAGATCAAAATTGTCAACTTATTCGGCAGTTGGAAACTTGGAAACATTAGACAATTAGACAACTAGTGTGGCGATTTGAGTCTTGGAACATGCATGCAATGCATGACTTCGACTGCATCGACAGTTCGGCCCAAATATATACAAGTACTTTGGGTCAATCAATCAACAGAGCAAACCATTAGTTAATCAACAGAGCAATGCATCATTGCAAATTAAATCGTTGATGATTGTTTGTCAATTGTCAGTGACAAAACATGTCCAAACAAACTGTTATGTAATACTATGTTGTTCTTACAATGGTGTGACACGATGCATCAGTTTCAAACATCATAACCATATGGTAATATGGTAGCACTGAGGCACTGAGTGACTATTTCATTATTATTTTAAATTGTTCATGTTGTCTTCCAACGAATCTTTGAATCTTCAGCCAGCGTCTCTCATTTCGTTCTTTGCTGCTTTGCTCAGCCTGCCAGTGGGGTGTTGCCACTAACGGAATGAAGAGATTGCGGTCACAAGGTTCAAGTGGCAGTTCTGGTCATCAGGATGAAGAGTCTGACGTTGTGATGCAGCCTGTGATGCATGATTCTGACTCCTGCTGTGCCAGTGTAGCTCCACAATCGGAAAATCGTACATGTCAGCCACCCGATTGCTCCAATGATACTACCAGTCTTGATTTGACTTTGCATCAGCCTGCTCAAACTACAAGTTCAGCGTCGCAAGGAGATACTGTTGACGCTCTTGACTCACAACTTAGTTTTGAGTCCACTGTCGATACCACTTCACCTGCATCACCACGCCACACCCCAGCCGCTCCGGTTGATTCAGCCTCTGTCCTGATGCTAGCCCTGGTGCCGCTGGTACCTCAGGGGGATGGTGATGCTGCTGGTGGTCCTCCTGTTCCAATGTATGGTAGTAACAACGGAGATGGCTCCGGAGATGATGAAGAGGATGATGATGATGATGATGCAACAGAAGCAATGAACATGGAAACCGATGAAGATCCTTTTGAAACAGCCAGTGGAGAACCAAACGGAGCAAACATGTTTGGATTTCACCATTGTGACGTATGCGTGCCCTTTGCAACCTGTGATGTGTGTCATCACGTGTTGCGCACCCGACGATTGCTTCGCAATGATGAGAGCAATTCAGCTGAACATGTTTATCAAGTGGGTGCACATGGTCTGCACATTTGTACACACTGTCACCTAGTGGGGATGTGCGATGTGTGTCATTTCATGCTTCGAGATGAACGAAGTTGGCCTTTGCCAAGTTCTGGTAGGGCTAGGGAGTGATGGGTGTGCTGTTGTTCACATTGCGATGTGACGCACTGATCCAACAGGAAGTACGATACGGAATCCCGGAATTACAAAGGACCAGTTTGGAGCCGCCATGTGTCACTATGTGTCTGGGACTTGTGGCCTATGGCTATGGTAACTCTGAAGGTGACAAAGCTTGTTCATTCAGTTTGATGCAGCAATGAAAGCAAATGCTCAGTGTGCTGCAGTGGCTAGAATTAGCAGTCATGACGTTTTATCACTTTTTAATGTCCAAAACAAACATGTGGGCATTGGGTAATTGAGTTACACTGGTCCAATGTGCTGGCTTCTTGTTTCACGTTTATGTACAGAATAATTACAGACAATAGCCGAGCAATCGCCAGCCAGATGTGCTTTTTTGCTATTGGCAAATCAATCTGAAATAAGATTGTAGCCTAGTTGGTGCACTGGCACATTGGCCGCAGAAGGCAAAAAAAAACAAAACCAATCAGTCATTGCAGCCATGTATTCAAGACATGGTTGTGACAATGGTTGTGTCCTTGTGATGATATAATATATATGCAACACTAATGGTTAATGTTGTAACATTGTACGTATCATAGTATCAACTTACCATCATCAATGATTATATATATATCAATGGGATTGTAAAGAATATAAATATATTGGAACGGCAGCGTTTCTGAGGCTTGACCTACGCAGGCTCACAGACGCGTTGTTGCTCAACCTATGGTGATGCGCTCAGATGTTCATGTACATACGACTAAGAAACATCTTGACACATCCCTAATATAATAACTAGTGACTATTAGACTATGTGAAACAACGGTATCTGTTAGAATGTTCTGATTGTTCTGAGCATTTGCAAACCGTTCCAGAGCATACTCGTAGTGTTGTATCATGGCGATGCGATCATATGACATCAAATGGCACATGGGGGTGTCTCATAATGTTAAGATACTCATAGGTTCCAGTTTGATACATCCCTTATGAATTTTACACTTTAATGCAAGAACACATTTCATATGGTGATGGGTCTATGGGTGCGTCTGACCTCTTGAGGTTGAACAGCCGAACCTACATGTACTTCGAAGAAGTACATCACTGCCCTGGGCCCTGACTGTGAACAGTTGATTCACTGTTGACAGTATACTAAAACGTGAAACTAAGTTCAAAGTACATCATCACAAAATAAATTAACAATTCATAAAAAATATGTATGAACGATGAACATGGTTCAATGAACATACAGGCCACCAAAACGACAACATACTTCATTAATTCTGATGTATGTTCATGATTCATAATGTCCACAAACAAAACATTATCGATTTATCGATAACCTGATGAGGTTCAGTTGCAACAAACAAACAAACAAACAAGCATATGCATATGCATTATGCAACTGCTGAGGCATGAACCGCTGAAACAGGCACAATCGTTCTGGACAAAGTATGGTCTTGTGCTTAGATGGGAATGAGATAGATGTTATGTTGTGAAAACAAATGTCACATAGTCTAGTTAGTCGATATTGCATTCCACTTTGTTTTACTATTGTCTTGTGGTTTGGTGATGTACTGATGACCTCCTGAGGTATATAACCAGTGGTTGTGATCAAACACCATGATACATCGGAGGTGTCAGCAACTATGAGTTCATATTCATGAGTACTTGGACAATAAAACTAGGTTTGATCAACTGCGAAATGTAGTAACTCACATGTTGGAGCCTGAAACTATGATTCAGATATGTCTATGCAATCTCTTAGTGATAATTATTTACAGAACGAAGAAACGTTCCATTTGGTCGCACCGGATAGCGCAAGGCTAAATATGCTACACTGCATGTACTTTGAAGAAGTACATCACTGCCCTGGGCCCTGGTGGTGCTGATCAGCTAACCAGAAGCTAGCATCAGAAGCATGTATCTGGAAATGATTTATTCAGATAATGTCATATGATGATATAGTAGAAATCCCCAAGGATTATTATGATACATTATATAGGTATATCTTTTGCAGTTGTGCAAGATGTGTCAGTTCTGATGTTGTTGTTGAAGGTCAAGTGGAAACAACGAAATCATATGCATCAGGTCACAGCTTGCAGGCTCAGCAACACCAATTCATGTGCAATAATTTAAACAATCATCTGATTCCACTGTACTTGCCAAGAACAGTTTCAAAGTTATAATACACCAATACTACTATTTTCAAGCATAATATAGGTGAGCCAGTAGTCATTATGTAATGTTGCACGCTAAAACTTAACAACCGTAATGATATACAACTGCATATGGTACGTATGATTGATATATAAAAATATATTTTATTTGATTAATATACATTAAGCCACGTATATACATGTAACCATTATATCATATTATATTTTTTCAATTCTATCGTCCTAGATCATTTGATTATAGGTTTCATTCTCTCATGTTATCTGACCCTAGGTCCCCTGACCCTAGGTTCCCTCACCCTAGGTCCACTGACCCTAGGTCCCCTGACCCTAGGTCCCCTGACCCTAGGTCCCCTGGCCCTAGGTTCCCTGGCCCTAGGTACCCTGACCCTAGGTCCCCTGGCCCTAGGTCTCCTGACCCTAGGTCCCCTGACCCTAGGTACCCTGACCCTAGGTACCCTGACCCTAGGTCCCCTGACCCTAGGTCCCCTGACCCTAGGTCCCATGGCCCTAGGTCCTCTGACCCTAGGTTGGCCTAGGTTCCCTGACCCTAGGTCATCTGGCCCTAGGTTCCCTGACCCTAGGTCCCCTGGCCCTAGGTTCCCTGACCCTAGGTCACCTGACCCTAGGTCCCATGGCCCTAGGTCCCCTGACCCT
>Ga0126342_10007243_pt1 | contig 19786 bp, 16 predicted proteins | sample Cyp1metagenome_FD_92528 | JGI IMG/M metagenome (GOLD analysis project Ga0126342, IMG submission 92528) | Coral microbial communities from Lord Howe Island, Old Settlement Bay, Australia - Cyphastrea 1 metagenome | ecosystem: Host-associated > Invertebrates > Cnidaria > Coral ... | reverse complement strand
TTTTATTGCAGAGCCAGTTTTCATTGTTTTTGTGCATTTTAAAGCCTGAGGCCTATGCACAAAAGTTAGACCGCTCTAAAACTCCTGCACAGCTTCACATAATGAATTGGCACCCCGATCTATTATATACTATATATACTATATATACGTATATAATCGTATATATATATACACATACGTACATATATATATATATTATATATAGAGAGAGGAACCCTTCACTGAGGTATTTTCTCCCTGGTCTACATGTTGGGTGGCTCCGCGCGATTGGGAATCCTTGCCACACTAAATTTGTCTCAGATTTCCGAATTTGCCTTGGCCACTCAGATGCAAAGCTTGCCGATATACGCCGCACTTGCTTCATGTGCTGCCCAGATCTCCGCAGATATGAAGATATATGAAGTCATTGGAATCCAGATATGATATGTCATGACGTTTCATTACCTAGCTGAACTCAAAGCATCTCAAAGCCTTTCGTATCAGCGCTTTTGTTCAAAAAAAGGATGCAGGATGCGCCACAAATCCAAGCACCAAGGTGATTTGTTCACTTGGAACCTCTGCTGCAATGGTTTCTGCATGTTTCTGCTTAAACCTGAAGTGCCAACAGGCGAAATCTTAGGGGATCAGAACTCGTATTTGCACATATTTGCACGAGCATACTCTCGGCTTTTGTTTTAAAGGATTTTAAAGGTCTTGAACAAATTTGAACAGTTGAAGCTCCAGTCTTTCATTGTCAACTCAGGTATGAGCTACGGTCACATCGATGAGACCACCTTGGAAATTATCATTTGGGCAGTAGACCCAGTAGACCCAGATTTTGTGCGACAGACTCCCAGTGCGATCCCTGATCCTGGCATCAGAAACGATGCGTCATGTGTATATGTAATACATGTATACTAGATTATACTAGTATAGATACTATTAGTATATAGTATATACATGTATATACATTATCTATATGTACATTCATCCATATGAAGTGAAATGTTCAACTGCTTCTCACGACAGAAAGAAGCTTTGCTAGATAGGTGTCATGTTGCCGTTTCGTCATGTTGCTATGTTGCGATGAGCCAGGCAGATTGTCATATTGCCAATCCGAGGTCTTCATGGTGCTTTCAATCTTTTCATCGAATTTGATGACTTACAACCACCAGATCTTCAGGCGGGTGAAAAGTGGGGGTCGACCTTCAGCTGAGAAGACCTCCATGGATGCAAGACGCAAGGCCTCTTGCAGATCAGCAATGAACAGATACCCAGCAGATCCAACCAGATTGCTGCAAGTATCTCCATTCAAACAGAAGGATCGGTTGCTGCAAGTTGCCACTTTCCCGTTTAATGAAGTCTAACGTGTTTGATTGTTCGCGGAGGAATTTCAATGCTTGTGCTTGGAAGCTGGACACAGCCATAGTTCAGCTTGGAAGCACAATGTGCAACCAAGAGCGTACGAAGGGGCCTCCCAAAGACTATGTTGCTGTTGTCATTCCTGGGCCTTTGCTTTTCCCTTTTGTCTTAGTTTTTCGTTGCCTTGTCATATCTTGTCATATCTTGTCATATCTTGTTTTGTGTTCTTTCTTTGCAAGCTATGGAATCCGGATTTCACTGCGCTCAACTGTCACAATGTCATATGAATTCATATGATAGTAATATGATAGTAATATTGTATAATATTGTATACCACATAGTTCATTGTCTTGCCTCGCATTGGCATTTCTCCAGGACAGGTGATTTCCAGGGTTCTGTTGGAGGAGTCCAACAGTGGAAGCATTGTGAAGCATTTCTATCATTTGATAATGTTTAATTACCAGTTTGGATAGCTAGGTGAGCTTTGGTGTAACGTCCATTTTGTTTGGCGTCTCATTTTGTTAGTTTTTGCCCCCATGGATTCATCAGACAGCATGAATCAGACATATAGTAATATGTCTTCTACACATGTCTTTACATATCTTCTCTATGTATTTTTCATTGTTTTTCACAACACATTTCCTTCATGTTTCCTACACATTTCCAACAGCCTTGGCTCAGCATTTCTGTTGTCAAGTTTCTGCCAGGTCGCTGGCGTGGCTGTCTCGCAAGGTGCAGAGCCGAAGGAACGTAACGACGTAGCGGTTGGGACATGAGACTAGAAGCCTCACAGATGCAAATATCATGTGTTGATATGTCTCAATATGTGTTATATCAAATGTATCTAATCAAGTGTATCTTATATTATCTTAAATATATAATTATATGTTGAAGTATCTTAAATTATACGAAACGTGTTTTGAAGTTGAATTAGTTTGATTAGTACAGGGATATTATATGATCATATATGTATAAATCATGTGTGTTAGATGTGCGATTCCAATGTACAGAGGTCTAGATCTTTGGAGACGCTGTAGGAATAAGTTCAGCTCTGGGCAAACAGGGATTTGCATATGTTTGCACACGATCTGCACATGCAGGATTGGAGCATACTCAATCGTTCTGAACGTGACATGAGGTTTGAGTTTTGACATTCCTCACCCTTTCAACCTGTCGTCACTCTGTTACCCTGTTAACCTGTCACCCTGTGATCGTCTGAGGTGCTCAAGCACCGCGGAATTGCAGACTCAGATGACCATCCAACGCTTGGGGCTTGAAGCCGTAAGTGCAGCGATCCAGTGGAGTCCAGTACCCTGAAATCATTCTCTGTGTACTCTGTGTATTCTGTGTATTCTGTGTACTGTATTTGGAATATATTGGATGTATTTGGGCGGCTTCGGAATGTTTTTGGATTCGTCGTGGCTTCCATCACACTGCCATGACGCCAAGACCGCCGAGGCATGATGAAGACGAGCGCGACATTCTTTTGCTCGGTTGCGAACTCGGGAGTGCTCACTGTGCCGTGTGCTGCTCACTGCATGGCCCACTTCCTGTCTTCTTGAAAATATATTGTGTTTGGGTTTAAACATATTGAACGCGTTTCAAGGCCTGAAAGCAAGCAAATGTTTTCGCACAGGCTAGCCAATATTGATCGTGCAGGTTCATGTGCGTGCCCTTTTGCAGTGCATGCCCCAATTGTACTTTGAAAAGATTTGAAAAGCGGTTGCCTCCTCCACTGGCAGGCGCCACATTTGACCCTCGGGTAGGGGCGAATGTGACCCTACATTGTTTTCTGTGGCAATAGTTTCAGATTGTTTCAGAGGTAATCGTCATCGACCTAACATTCGCAGTTTGGACGAAGTCTCGTAGAGATATGTCAAGTTTCCATCCATTTTTTGGAGGACCGCACGAAAGATGTGTTTTCAAGGAAGGTAAGTCTGGTGCTCTGGTCCCCCGAAAACCCCTGCTCCCCAGTCCCCCGTAAAGAATCGTAAAGACCCCCTGTCGTCATACAGTAGAAAATGATAGAAAATGTAGAAAGGTAAGTGGGGTAGGGGCGAACGTGACCCTGTCCCTCTTCACCCCCTGCACACGTCGTAGAAGGCGTGTGAAGGCGCAGTACACTGAAGGTTCAAGACGCGCCAGATGATAATGCCAAAGGACCATGGCCCTACGACCTCGCAATGTTTATAATTTATAATAATTTATAATATATCTATTTTATATCCCTTGCTGTTCTGGAGGAGTTCACAAGAGCAGGTTGTAGCATGTTGTAGCTGTTTGATCTGCGCGATGTGTGATCATGTATGATCCTTTGTCTTGGTTTTTGCCCTGGGGGCATCTTGCAATTAGTTCCCTTAGTAGGTTTGTAGTCAGCACATGGCACTTTGAGACACATGACAGAAAGTTGTCATGAAAGCTCTGCTTACATCGATGCAGATACGTTGCGGATACGTTGTATTGCTTTGTTCGACGTTGCTCTATGGAATCAACGAGCCATTCGACTGCACTCTTGCGACATGTCCAAGGCTTCCATCGAATCGCCTCGATGATGGTGGCTGAGTTTGAACAGCATGCGCCCAAATTGCTCAGGAAGTTGCAGGTGGGGCACCGTATGGCATCGTTGGAGCTTAGAACGTTCGATTTGTCATTCCTTACAATACTTCAGGGTATGCTTTTATGTGAGCATTGGTTTCTGCATATCTGCAAGATGCGAAAAGTATCATACAGATTCATAGAGTATACACGGAATTATACATGCGATTTGTGTGATTACATGTGATTACATTATATTGCATTGCAGCATGCAGCATTGAGTGGTGATCCGCCGCTCCTTCAGATTTCAGGTCTGCCTCTCACAGTTGCGTTCCACCTTACCTATCCTTACCTACCCTTACCGGCTTTCCGATCATCCCCCGTCCAATGCTTCTCCTTCTGAAGCAGCCAATTGATTGTCATGAGTCCGTGCAACTTAAGAAACTTTAGAATAACTTACATAGTACAAAAATATAGTAGAAAGAGTTATATAGTGTTATATAAATTTATACAATAAAAATTAATAAAGTGAATTTACTTTGCAGATCTTTGCATGATTGTGATAAGTTTGCACTTTTCTTGCCTTCGTCCCCGCCAGGTGGTTGAATGGAACCAGCATATCAAGGAGCAGACTCGGGTCGTGGTCCAATGGTTCCGAAAACTGGCATCGATACCCCCAAGATGCTCAGGCATAGGAGAGAGCAACTCAGCGGAAGGGAAGCAGAAATCAGAAATGGCATGAAATGGCCAGATTACAAGGAACTTTTCGGAGGCAGAATGTTTTCTTCGCGAGGATCCTTGCATTAACATGCATTAACCAATTAACCAGGAACCCCGGGTCCTAGTCAAGAATGGGTTCCTTCAACTAGAACTACGTCGTTTGTGACTTTGTGTTGCACGGTGTGATGAGTTGGCACGCCAAGTATCACTCACTTGCCTAAGGTCAGCAGGCACCGCAGTATAGATGTGTCCACATAGGCGGAAGTTGGAACATCTATTGAACATCCTATATACTGGGTAAGCACGGACAGATATGGACAGCTGCTTGCAAGACAGGATGTAGCAGTACATGCTGGAGTTGCAATCGGTCTCAAGTCATTCGCAAGCCAAAGTGTCATCAAAGCGTTGAAATTTGTTCTTCAGCAATCTTCAGAATACTTTGTTTGGGATTGTTTGGGTGTATAAATGTTATATAAATGTTAAAGCATTGTGGGACCATACGACTTGATTTTAACTTGGAGTCCAAGGTTCAGCAGACCAGCAGTGCAAAGTCTAAATATGTCGAAAGATGTTTGGAATGATTTTGACTGTGCATGTGGCTTGGAGGAGCCCTTGCTTCGACGTGGTATCAAATTTAGTTATGGTCTCTTGGTGCCGCATTTTCGCTTTGGATCAATATGGATCGATAATGATCAATATGGATCAATCTTTTCGAAAGAATCTCCATTTTGCGATTCCTTCAATTTGTTCCAAGTGCTCCAGGGCTTGTGATGTAGCTCGTAGCTCACCGAAATTTTGAGGATTGAGGTGGCCAGAGAGGCTCTTAGCTGACACATCTGACACATCTAACACATGTGACATCCCGACACATCGCTTCGGGCCCAGGCGATTTCTCATCTGCTGATGTTCTCGAGCACTGTTTCCATGGGGAGCCAAAGGCGCACTTTCGATTCCCGGGTTTTGAATCATTGTTCTTCACACTGATCCAGTATGATCCAGTGCATCTAAGATATTGACAAAAACATGAAAAACCATTCAAACATATTCAAACACATTGAAATACCAAAAGCACCAGAGAAAAAATGGCTGTCCAAATGTCAGGTTTTTGTGTGGTTGCCACGACCCGGACCATGTCTTCGCCCAACTAAAAATTCCGTTTCCATCCCGTACCTGCGAAATCTTGGCAGATCATCATCTCGACGACCCCAGACACAATGCTTCAAGGCAATTTGGATCAATTTGGCATTGCAAATTTTGGCAAATTGCGTGAAGTCAAAGTTTGTCCCTCATTTTGGGGCGGGTTTCAGAAACCATACTAGAGAATTCATAGAATAAACATAATGCAACTGCGATGCACAAGAAATATGTAGACTGAAGCAGATTTGAAACCGATTTTATGGAGTCTATATGGAGTCTGTGTATGAGGACTACGACAAACCATGACAAACCACTGCATCCAGATCGGTCGATGTCGGTCGATGTCGGTTGATGTCGGTCGATGACAGATTTTCTGAGGCACTACCAACATGAGGATCTTGAAGGCAACGGCATCAACGGCCACCGTTGCCTTTTCCATGCCTTGACAGAAACTTGTTCCGTTGCCTTCGGGCATTCGAGAAATTTGTTTCGATGCATTGTGGCATAGCGCTTTGAAAATTGAACTGAAATCGTTACAATGCAATATGAATTGAATGGCATTGGATCACCTTGGGAGATATTTGATGGTCTCGGTAGCAGGTGGCTATGGGTGTGTGGCCAAAGGCACATGTCATCGTCACTGCGGACAATCCTCAACAGGCGCTAGTGCTTTCAGTGGAAGTGCAGGGAATCGGATTGAGACATTCTGGGGGAGAGCTGTAGAAAAGGTAACCCATGGTGACCCATGGTGACCCATGTAAGTCTGGATTTGTTTCCGTAAGGCAGCAGATCTCTACCAGTCGGATCCTTATGAGGGTACGGGCTTTCAAGATCTTTTCGCGAACTCATTCCATGATAGAGCTTGACAATCTTGACATGTAGGTCACTCGTACCTGCTACATCCTGCTCACATGCTGACCGATGTTGCATGATGTTGCTACTGCACGGTTTGTGGAACCCCAAGGGCGGGTGCCCACTACGTCCTGCGTTCTGCAAAGCTTTGCGCTGAACGGCTCTTTGAGCTCTTGAACAAATATGAAACTCGGCAGAAACTGCATCTAAAAGAGACAGGTTTAAGGCTTTAAGGTTTGGTATTGCCCATATAGTTGTTCTAGTTTGTTTGTCGTTCATGCCACTGTAGTTGGGTGTTTCTTCGGCAGATCCCTTTGTGACCTGATGACACAGAGGGAAGCTTCAGGGGATTGTTGAATTGCAGATAATTGCACTCATTTTATCTCATTTTGTTGTTGAAAGAGTCAAAAGTAGGGATTTTGTTTTGCGCAAATTATGGATAAGGCGAGTACTCGTGTTCCTGTATACAAAGCCATCTAAGATCATTCAGATCAACCTGACTACAGTAACCGTGATGCCAGGAGACTGATGCAGGCATGTCAGACCTGCAACGGCGCTTCGACAAGTTCAAGAAGAAGGATATCACGCAGATGAAGTCAGAAGTTCACGTCAGTTCGAATTTTGTTGGACTTAAGCTGGACGGGAAGGATATCTCTTTTGCAATGGAGGTGTGCCGTTTCTGAATATGTCGATTTCAATAACTCGCTAATGTGAAGATGCTGAGATACAGCTGTTTCAAGACGCTGCCACTCGAGTAAGATCCATGCTAGTGAAGGCAAAAAGCACCACGCTGAAATCAAGAATTTCAAAGGTGGGAAAAAAGTGCCACGAAGTCAGTGGAAGTATTTGGAGTTGGTGCAAACAAAGCCAGGAGAACGATCAATTGCAAAGGTTCATTGCCTTGAAGGTCTGAGACTGTTTGAGATGGGCACAAGGTGGCACAAGCTTGGAAATACAGATGGACCATGATGGACCATGATGGACCATGATGGACCATGGTAGACTATATGGCCTCGTACCCAAGGAAATGCGTGCACACACTCATGTTTTGATAAGATTGAGAAACATTGCAAACATTTAGAAATTGTTGTCCAAAGCCAGTACTTCACTTTGTATTTAAAAAGAAACATGTTTTCCCAGTCATGAAACCAATGGATGGAAACAAAGTCGAGCATTCATATTTGTTCCTAGCATTCAGCTTGAAGATGCTTGAACGCTCAACTCAAATTGATTTTTTCAGCCTGTCAATCAGAGCTGCGTGGTCTGGCTAAGTGATCTTTAGTCATTTATAGTCGTTTTATGGTTTTCAACTTCTCAGGCTCAGGACGCTCAGGTTTTTAAGTTTGCTCATGGCAGAAAGACAGACCTGCATATCCTGCATGTGGGGATACCTTCGGATATCTCTGGATTTTCGTTTATATACCAGTTGCAAGCGAGAATCGTTGTGCATTGAGCGGATAGCCGAGGGGCAGGACGAGTCCAAAGCGTGCCACAGAGCAGCTTATTGTGCAACTCATTCCAAAACCGTACTGCGCCCAATGTAAAACCATTGAATCGCTAGTCGATTGCAATAGATTGCGTTGCCAATGTGGTTTCCATCGTCTCTCTCGATATCTGTCCTGTCGTTCTTGTGTCCTTTCTAAATGCCCCCAACAATCCCCAACATACATCAAAGTTTCTCAGTCTTCGAGAGTCGTTCAGGCTTTCATGTGATACGATTGACACAGGTTGCACTTCCACAGGTTGCACTTCCACAGGTACGATGTGTAATGAGGGATGTATTACAGTATTACAGTATACTAATATATACTAATTATACTACAGTTATAATATTATATATATACATACATGTATAGTACTAGTAATATGCATATGCATATGTATATGATATTGTATTATATATACATATATGTATACTGACTTGTCGTATGTTTCATAAATGGAAGCCTGCCACCATAAGCTACTCCGCCAAACCAATTCAAGCCACGTTTCGTTGAGACAGGCCTCAAAATGGTATCAATTCTTGAGCTCCAAAAAAGCGAACCAATTTGATCGATTTGACCGATTTGCTGCTCTTATCCGATGTCTTCGAATTGTGCATGGATTCAAACATGTAATGATTCGATCATGATGATCATCAGTGTTTTGTTGTTTGATTTCCATTTCCGTTCAAAACGGCTCGCCAGTGGAGCACTGGAGCACATCCTTCGTTTATCGGAACGAGAAGCGAGGGTTGAAAATGCCGTTGTCATTTTCCCACAAGGGAAAAGCAGAGCCTATCCTTTCAGCGGTTCTCATATCATTTGTTTCAAATGTTTCAAGGTTTCCCACATGAGCCAGCTTGAAGATCTGAACCGAGATTGTGTGTAGTCAACGATCGCAAATGTTTGAACTCTTGTGATTGGCTTAGGCATGTCGAAGCTTTAAACAGCCCCTATCAAGCACCTGTTTCGAATATGAGAACCACGCGTGCCTTTGAACAAAGTCAGGAGCACGTCGGGGTATGGCTTTTTATGGCATTCTCGCACTGGTTGCTTTGAAAAAGTATTGTATAGCAAGATACAGCAAGGAACAAAGCTTGAGAAACTATATAAATTTAGACAGACAAGTCAAAGCGTGTTCGCATATGGACTCGGCTGTCGTTTCATGTCGTTTCTGTGTAGCCCAGTGCCGACATGTCCCTCATGTCCCGCATGTCCCACATTTCCCTTAGTGTTGGCTCACAGCGTGGAGATGCCATGGCTTGGAACCACGACATCCCTGCAGAGAGGATGACAGGCATCCTGGCTTTGACTTTGACACACTTTGACTTGACAGTCCAATGAACCCGCTGAGTTTATCATACAGTAGTCATAGTTTATCATATCTAAGTTTATCATAGTTTTTCTGAGTGGAAGACACAATTGTGATTGGCAAACTATCAAAGTTCGTCTTTTCGTTTTGCCTCACGATTCCTGAGGCAAAGTTGAGATGAAGGACTTCACCAAGAATTTGTCTCAGGCGAACTTGGCTTTCGGCGAAAGCTGCAAACTGGCAGCTTCAGAGACACTTATCATATCCTATCATAGCATATCATGGCTATCAATCGTAGCCTATAAAATGTCTATAATATCTCAGACCTGGCGATCACGAAAGCGACTCATGGAAACCCAGATCAAAAGAACAGAGCCTCGGAAATTGGATTGTTAAGGGAGTAAGGACAAGTAACAGTAACAATGGACAAGTTAAGTCGACAAGTTGTCTCGCCTCGCTCGAGGGGTCTTTAGTCTTTTCCTTGTGTGATGTCGACTTCATTTCTTCGAGGTGAAGGCAAGTTGCGCCAGCCTCTTGGAGCAGATTGCCGCTTTGCAAGCAGCTCATGAAGAGGTGCAGTTTGCCGTGACAAAGACGTGCAAGTCACTTTGGCGTTTGAAACTGTTTGAAATCTAACCAATTCTAACAGACGTTCTATCAGATAGAAAGACAAGAGCTTTACACGTGTCACATCGTGTCACATTTCGACCATTTCGTCACCTGCTTCTACATCTTCTACATCGGCATCCTCGGCATCCTCGGCCCACAATTTTGGCTGATCCTTGGGAGGCGATGGCTGGAGTTTTTGTATCCGAGGAGAAGGCAGATGGTTTGAGATGGCTTGAGATGGTTTGATGGCATACTGGGCATACTGGGCATAGTGGGCATACTGGAAAATCTGGAAAATCTGGAAATGCTGAATGTTTGGGGGTGTTAGTTTGGGGCACTCAGAATCACAGCCTAGATCCATATATATATAGCAATGTTGTAGCAGCAGCAAACAAACAGAACGGCTGGGAGTCAGCTCTGACTTCAGCTTCCAAGCTTGGGGCTGGTCGGGTAGTCAAACGTGTAAGCTGAGCTATCCTTGTCCTTGGTCTGGTCCAGGCCTATTGATGCCTGTTGCAAAGAAATGTTGCACGAATATGAATTTCACAATATTTACCTGATGTATCCTGATGTTTAATACTTGGAAACATATCTACTCTACTCTACCTGTTTCATAGCAGCCCTGCGAATTTCCGCAGGATGTCAAAGGGAAGCCAACGGAACTCACACGCCACGGGCTCAAAGATTCAGAGCAAAAATCAGTCCAACTGATCCAACTGATCCAACTGGTTCAGTTCTTCCGGTTCTTCCGTTTCGGAAAGATTTGCAACAGGTGCCACAGGGGACGGAGCGGCCAACTCCTCAGCTGCCAACTTCGACAAGATGTACTCAGTTAACTTGGTGCACTATGGTGCACTCAGTTCAATGATTTCAATGTTTGGATTTAAAACTTTGCTATGAAAGAGGTTGTCCGGAGAAATATGCTGGCCGGATTTGTTCTGAGGGCCTGTTGGTAGTAGGACCAAGAAAAGGATTCAAACAATACAGTACAGACTACAGACAGTGGAAAATAGAACATTTCAAGGCGCTTGTTTTTGTTTGTGCCTTGCCCCACGGTTCAGATCTGCTACTGTTTTGTTGGCATGCTGCTGTCCAAGGTGCTGAGTTTCAATTTACAGTGCACGCTAAGTTGTTTCTAAAGTCTCGCAGAACTACCCTTAAGTTGCTAATGTTCTACACCTTTCTAGGTGACCTTAATGTCTAATGTTAGTAAATAATTGCAAGTCCAAGGTGACAAGGTGCGGTGATTGTGTTTCCATACTGGCCTACAATTAGGTAGGATAAGCAAAATGTATCAAAATGTGGATCGCAAGTGAAGGCTATCAGAAAGATCACTAGGAGGGTAATCTGGGGAACTGATTGAAAGCCAGAGGAGGTGGCACGGATGCCTTCCCGTGTGTACAAGTAGACAGTCTCCAACCCCCAGCCGTTCTGTGATCAGACACAATCAGACTCAACAGGAGACTTCTGAGAGACCTTTGTCCCTGACTACTATGGATCTTTTGAGGAAAGAGACGCTTGTCATGCAGGTACATCAATGGATGGAGAAAGCATGAAAACACAGACTTGTTTTGCTGGGGGTTTACCAGACATATGCGATTTGGGTGTCAGGGCGGCTGGGCAAGAAAGCTGCAGGTTTGACATTTCCTCGGTGATTCCTCAGTGATCTCATGCTATCTCATGCCAAAAGGTCAGTTTTCTATCCCCTCATTATTCCACAGCATCGCAAAGACTGACAATATTTTGTAGCGCTTGGTAAGAGAAGCCGTGCTCATTATAAGGAAAGGATCAGGACATGACATGATGGAAATTCAATGCGTGGCTGCACATCCAAGGCCAGAAAAAAAGGCCAAGACCGCCAACAAACTTGGTGTTCTGGAGAAGGTGCTTCGTTGGTTTCGCCGTGGGCCGTCAAGTCAGGCTGGGCCGAAAAGTGCTGGTTGTTCATTACGTTCATGGTTGTTTAGCTGTTCATATGAAAGGTGTGAAAGGCTTGAAGGGAAGATCGTATCATTGAGACTATTGAGATCTATTGAGACTATTTGGGTTTGGAGTAAAGACCCGAACAAGAGGCTGCATGCGAAAGGTCCACCCGCGGGGTTCCTTTTCAGAGTTTCTTTGGCATCACCTTCCAGAGGCAAAGGAGAAGGATCCAAAGGAAATGGCAGTAAAAAGTTGCGAGCTCCCTGTCAAGGACAGTTGGTTCTTGATGGTTTTTGAGCTTAAATGCAGACCTTGCTGTGGTTTGCATGGCTGCATCGAAATCCACTATGTCTATAATGTATAAGTATATATATATATAGAGTATAATTATATAATTAATATGACTACTTATGTATTCGTAGGTTCATTCCTTTCTATAAATGGGTTTCTTTGTGGGTAAAGAGGCCATCCAACAGTACCCTGATCCTTGATCGGATTTGATCGGCCAAGAGTTTGCAGCGATCGATTTGTCAATGCGGCCACGGTTCGTGCGACTGTAGTGCTTCAAGATTCTTGTGAGTTCGTTCATGAAGCGAGTGCTTGACATGGTCTGTTTGGGCTCATGCCCCATGAAATTTCGGTCAGGACGAGTGCGAGCCTGGTAGCGTAAGCATTAAGGACAGCCTTCGTCAACCTGGAAAAAATGAAATTAGCATGACATGATTGAACCATATTGAACCGATCTACGATATTCAGCCTCCATGTAACAAAATGACACATGAGCGGAGAGTGCAGGCAACGTGCCCTAGTTAAGGCATGTTAAGGCAATGTGCTAAGGCAGGGTTCAACACGATTCAATCTTGACTGAACTGGGCCCAGCTTGGTGACAACAGGACCATCGACCAACCAGCGCAAGCGTCTCAGAGGTGGTCAGGCCTTAAGCCAAGGCGATCAATCCAACCCTAGGTCCTTTCAGCATGTCCAAATATGTCCAATGTCTAGTCACAATTTGCCATTGTTGATAGAAGCTTCAAAACGATTCGAGGCAGCTACAATGTAGCTACAAGGATCTCTGCAAGGTCTGAAAACTTTTAGCTCTCAAAGTTGTTTCTCCAGTTTCTGAGGCAGATCCAAAGGTTTCAGGGAAGTCCTGTACCAAGGAGATCCCCCAACGTCATGGGTGTGGCTTCGTTGGGCCATTCGGGAAAGTTCAAAGATGTTGAACTTCATTGAGATTCTGTCAGAGATCCTTAGCAATGCCTCAATTTCTTGCGGAATATTTCATTACTAGAACAAGCCTTTGGGAATGTCACGGCATTGCCAAGATGCGGAAATTGTTGCCTCCAGTTGACCCTTATCAACTTCTGGAAGCTATAAGATGTGTTGTTTCATTCAAAAAGCTCCCACATGTCCTCAAGTACACATGTTAATTACAGTTCAGCATTCTTGGTGCCTCAGCCTGATTCCGGTTTATGTCGAATGCTTTCTCTTTGTGTCATGTGTTTCTGCCATTGCTCTGCTGCGCAAAGAACCGTCTGAATTATCTCCCCTTCGCTCTCCTTCGTGGATACCCCGGCATTGCTGATAGGAATGCTGCGTGCAGAGTCGGGCATTGGCTCAACGCATTGTGGCGAGCTTTCTTTTTAAGGCCAGCGCGGTGCAAACAGTCTAAATGGGTGAAGTATTTGAGAAATGACACATTCGCAAAAGGGCTTCTAAACTCAATGATGGAAGTACTATGTTAGGGCCCAAAGGCGCCAGAAGACACATGGCACACCATATCTCCTTCATATACACTTGCTGTTATTGATGCAGTTTCAGCAAGGGTCAAGGACAGAAAGTTCGTTTGACTCGTTTGCATTTGTTTTTATGGCATCGACAGGCAATTGTGATGATGGCCATCCTTGCCAATGCAATTTGGTTGGCCTTTCAAACAGACTGGCGATTGAGGCAGGGGCAAGTCATTGCGGTGTCTTTGAGCGCCATGGTCTTTCAGGGAACGGATTTGATGCAGCTAAACAAACAAGACCGCAGTTTCAAAATCAAAGTCCTCGCAAGATCTAGCGGCTAGCGGCTTTACGCGATGTCAACACATTCATTTAATTTATCGCTTCTCCTTTTTGACATTCGGGAAAGTGCGCAGTTATGACAGTTATGACAGAAGACTGCACCGGGCCAGGAATGCCTATGCTCCATTGACGGGCGGAGTGAAGGAGACCGAGGATCAGAACGTGGATTTGGCCTTCGCTATTTGGTTTCTGAGCACTGAAATAGCACTGAAGTATAATTTGATTAATTACTGAAGTTAATGGCGGCAAGCCCTCTAATCCAAGATGTGAAGTTGAAAAAGTTGAAATTCGTAGCGTTCACATGTTGATTCCAGAACCTTTTCACTGCTTGTTGGTTCTGGGCTTGCGTAAGTTCTGGGTCATGATACTCTTGGATCTAGAATGGGCAGTGCGTTGCATAGTAACTTCCAGGGGTGTGGACAGATCGTAAAATATGAGTCGGCTTATTCGTTGCAGCCAATAGAGATGCCAAAAGATACCAAGGGAGAATGCGGCATTACGGATTACAAACCGAGAGCTCCTAACGCTTCTTTTGGCAAAACTTGGTCATTGGCAGTGCTGGCAATGGCAGGTTCCTGATGGAAGTGGCTCTGCGGCTCTTTGCCGAAGGTAAAGACTTTTTTTGGGGCCCACATCAGGCAGCTTGCTGTGATGTCATTGAGGTTATGTCAATCCGATGTTTGACGTGTTTATTTCATTTTGTTCCGTTTGCTTTGAAGGGTGGCAGTGAAGCACAGAATTTGCCAAGTCGATTTCATCACTGCACTCAGGCTGACCCTCTTGTGCACCTGTGGCAGGTCTGGAATATGTTTGATTCCCTCATTGTCCTGGAGGCTGGACACAAAGGAACAAAGAAAAGAATGCAGACTGCAAGGGATCAGAACTCTTGACATATTGTTTTGACGCCTTGTATCTCATTGATTCTCATTGTACATTTTGTATCGTTTTGTGAAGTCTTATGTTTGGATTTGCTCTGCCTTGATTGCATCTGCCAGTTGTGACATTTGTCCCATGATCCATTCGGGTTTTGTTGCCTGTCTTGGGCTTCCTTGCCAATCAGTTCAGATGACTGTAAACCTCGATGTTTGTGCTTGTGGAGCATCAACACGCAGAAGGACAACACGAGACAAAGGGCCTCCTTTCGTTCGAAAAAAGCACAAAGGGATACAAAGGGATTCATTTCCCTAGGCAAATGGCAATGCTTTCTCCGATTCCTCCAGCACGCCGTATAATGCACGGCCCAGCTACGCATCCTGCAAAGGTTGCGATACATCCGTTCTTATTGAAATGCTGATAGGGTTCCATTCATTGAAAGGCACTGAACTCTTTATATCCCGAGAGGAGTCCTTCGAATATCCTCAAATTATGACAAAGTCTCGTTGAGGCTTGGGTGACAGTTTTCTATGATTTCATTCAACTTACGTGCCTTGGTTTTGCAAAGGACGTAGCTGGGTTTGGGAAAGCCAACATTCATGGAAAATTTGCATCGCAATCAGAACTGGTTGGTTTTGCATTCCTCAACGATCCCTTGCAGTCAGAAATTGTTTAATCAATTTTTGCTGATGTTGGAAAGTCCGGGTTGTTTTGTCACTTTGTTTCCCTTGTTCAACTACGACCCTCACAGAAACACTCCGAGAATTCCAACGAATATCCTATATGTATCTATATGATCTATATGTCATGTATCCAAAATGAGGTGTTCCTTCAATGAGGCCCGGTTGCAAGAGTAAGTCCTATGACTCTGAGACCTCTCTATTCTCCCCTACTGCCAGCGCCCCTCATACAGAGAGGTCTCTTTGCTGCCCTTGCCAGTGCTTCCTTGCCCTTCAACATCTTCAACAGTGAGAGGTAAAGGAACATTTAAAGGAACTCTATCCATTTTCTACCCGGTGGCCAATGCAAGTTTTGAGGCGATCTAGGGTGTTGTTTTGCTTGACGGCCTTCGCAAAATATTGAGCCTAAGAACGTATGCAGTTGAATCCCCATTACCTTCCGAGCCAAAAAAGCATCACTTCCCATAGATACCCTCTCATTGTCAACAAATTGGGCTTCAAACATGAAAGATCCAGAAAAGGGGAATCGAATACGAAAATTGGGCTTCACCATGTGAGTGTACAATGGACATCAGCCAGAATGCTTTGAATTGGAATTGTGGTTCATTTTGGCTTTTAATTTTGCATTCTTTCGGCTCAGTGCTGAGGCAGCTGCGCGTCTTGGGCCGGCATCCAAGTTGGAATGCCAACTGCAGAAAGGAGAAACATCATTTGCTTTGATCAATTTTGGCATGTTTTGAGTGTCAAAAAGAGTGTTATGACGTGTTGTGACCATGGAGTCTGAAGACTTGACATGAAAGGTCAGAAGCCTTGTTCGACGAAGCAAAACAAGTCTTGAATCTTGAAATATGTTTTTCACTTGCAGTCAAAGTGTTCCAGCTACGCACGCTCTATCCTGCGCATCATGCACTCAGGCGTATTACGTTTGGCGCGAATCACTGGGCGGATTGCTACTGCCTGAGAGTACCAGGAGAGTACCACCAGAATCCACCGGAAACTCTAGACTCTAGAGAACTTGGGTCCAGAAACAAGAAAGCAGAGATGCCAGTGCATCTATTCATGCAAATCAAACCAATCATACACTGTAATAATTGCTTTGTCGCAAGATTGGATACAGAAGCTGAAAGAGTCTTGAGCTTCACTTAGCACCTCTACTTGGAGCCTTTATGGAGACTTTATGCTTTAAGCAGACTGGACTCTTCTGTCTGGACGTTTTGACGTGTTCAAAGTCCTGCAGATTATCTTGGATCATGTTGGATCAGCAATAGTCACACCGAGTCACACCTGAGTCCCATCCGGTACCCAGGTGAGGATGATGAAAACCCCGAAGGTGCCTTGGGATGCGGTTCACGGACATCCTCAGGGGCAGCTGCAAAGCCCTGGAACCATGGCACTCATGGCACAGGATCAAGCCACAAGATTTATCAAGCCCAGGCAGCCCAGATCTCTTGAAACATCGTCAAACTCAAGTGAGCTGGGCACTCTGTGCCCCGTGTTTTGGTGATCGGATGGTATCCTTTTTGAATTTTCTTTAAGAAATTAAGACCTAGTCACCTGCTCTAAACCAGAGCTACAACTTGTATCAACTTGTATGTCTTAAACGGCCTTTTGCCGCATCTTGCTATACAGTATCGAAACACGCATCATCAAGCAAGTCTCATCATGCCTTATGGCCGTTTCAGGTTTTCCGAAGTGCAAGAACCATGCCCCTTTTCTGCACCAGGGTAAGAGCTCCTGTACATGCCATTACAAGGAGTAGGAAGTTGTAGGAAATCTTGCCGTGTCATCCTATAATATAGACAATTCTACCCAGTGCACCTGGACTTGCACCAATGGAGATGTCATGCCAGCCCAAAGAAAGATAAACGGGCCACAACAGCCGCTGATTTGCAAATGTTTTTCTAGAGGCAGGTGTAGCGGCGTAGCGTTTGTCTTGTGGAAAGCAAGCAAGACAGAAGTCAGTTGAAGTCAGGATGATTGCTGTTCTCAACTCCTTCGCTGACCTCTTCTGGTCCATCCTTGTCGTCAGGATCTGAGTGTGACAGGTTTTAGGGTGCACTCGAAAGTACTTGTGATTTGCAACGAAAACAATCAAACTTTGGCTCAGAAGCTTTGAAGCGTTCGCATACACCCATGTTTGTGTCTACATTCAGCCACTGTCAAATATATTTGCACACTGAGATCGCGTTGATCCTCTTCGTTTACGGCGTGTTTTTGTCTGAAGGGGCTGTGCCTGGACTGAAGGATGCTGATTTGACTTTACGGTCTGATTGTAGTGACAACATCCAGAAGTTTGACTTTCGCAGGCCCAAACAACTTAACGCTGGAAATGCTTTGTCTAGCAACGGCAAAATTTGATTGTTCAGCGTTCTAAGACCTGCAGTGAAACAAAATGAACCTATGTTTCAATTTTGATAATGCTCTGGATTGGTGCAAGATGCATCAACTGTTGGATGGCTGACTTGATCTGACTTGATCTGACTTGTAATTTGTGACGCTTGAAGCCTGCCCTTGCTTTGGTCGTCGTCGAGGTCGAATACTTCGTGTCCTTGGGGCCAGTGGGGAATTTGACCAGTGGCTTGGCGACACACAAATGTCTTTCGCGGTGAATTTCCCGCGGTCATGTTGATCTACTTTTTGCCCCAAGTCCACAATTACTGCTATCTGCATCTATCTGCTATACCGCACTCTTTTCTGTTTGGGACTCCGAAGGTAGTTGGTGAGTTCCCACCCAAGTGCCTTCAAGTGTTTTTGAGACAGCGTCATTACCTTTTCAAACGTCACTCATCCTAGGCGCACAGCAAGCTGATGCGGACAGAGTCACTTGGCTTTTCAATGGAAGATTGAGTGACACTGAGACCAAGTGAATACCAAGTGATAGAGTGCCGTTTCATTTGCTGAGGCAACATCTGATAACATCTGTACATATTTGTCCTCACCGGTTGTCCAAGGTCAAAGACTACTTTGGCTCGATGCACATGATCATGATTTCACTTTGGGCGGCCGTGAGCGGTGGAAACGACCCTTGAATCTTTCAACTGGAACGAAAGAGGCCTACAGTCTGCAAAGGAACACCGAAACCTGAAGAGCAAGGTCGATTGATGTTGCGGATTTCGCAAACAAGTGCGCAACCCAACACCCATAATTAATTATGTATCCTTAGCGAATCAGTCTGGGAAATGCCAAAGGCATTTCTTCTCACTAGTTGCAAATATCAGAGCTCCACCCAAATTCAGACAAGACAAGAGATTTATTATGTGCTTTCAATTCCTTTATTGTCTAAGTCTCAGCCACCTCCAGTCCCTTCGCTTTCAGATTCAGGATTGGATGAATTACGGCGAAACTCTTCAAGTGATGGAGCCTCGCTGTCGCAAAGTCTGCAAACGGGACCCCGGTAACTCCGCGCGATCTGTATTGGTCTATGCTCTCAGAAGCTGGGGGGTCTCCGCGTACATCCTAACATTTCGAGATATTTCGAGTAAAGGGTTCATGACTTCCTCAGACAGTCGCTAACCTAAGAGTAGCATCGTCCCGCATGAAGTAGCAAGAAGAAACAAAACTGCACCCTGAAGTTCGTGGCCCGGGCCCGGTTTCGGGCGGTTTTGGGCCCCGAACCCGGATTCGGGCCCCGAGCCTGGTTGGTTTCGGGCCCCGAATCTCTAATTTTAGGGTTTTGGATGGTTTCGGGTTTTTAAGTTTTAAGGTTAGAAGAAATGTTTAGGATCTGGGAGCCATCCTTAACCTTAAGAAATCTCGAGAAGTTAGTCTTCTTCTTTAATCATGGTTTCAACATGTTTCAACATTATCAAACAACATCCAGAACCATAAAAATCTCGAAACGGAAGCCTGCTCAAACAAGTGAGACCATGATTCTAGCGACGGAACATGAAAGAAATATAAAGACATGACGACGAAAAAAAATACAGTACATGAATGCAATAAGAAAAGGAAATAAAAGCAAAATGAAAAAATGAGCGAAAGGAACTGAAAGTAAAATTAAAAAATGAATGCAACATGAAGAGAAAATGAAAGGAAATGAAAGCAAAATGAAAAAATGAGCGAAAGGAACTGAAAGTCAAATTAAAAAATGAATGCAACATGAAGAGAAAATGAAAGGAAATGAAAGGAAATGAAAGCAAAATGAAAAATGAGCGAAAGGAACTGAAAGTAAAATTAAAAAATGAATGCAACATGAAGAGAAAATGAAAGGAAATGAAAGGAAATGAAAGCAAAATGAAAAAATGAGCGAAAGGA
>Ga0126342_10007242_pt1 | contig 19786 bp, 15 predicted proteins | sample Cyp1metagenome_FD_92528 | JGI IMG/M metagenome (GOLD analysis project Ga0126342, IMG submission 92528) | Coral microbial communities from Lord Howe Island, Old Settlement Bay, Australia - Cyphastrea 1 metagenome | ecosystem: Host-associated > Invertebrates > Cnidaria > Coral ... | reverse complement strand
GAGTTCTATTATTATCCCATCATTATTCTCATTATTCATATGAGTTCTATTATTATCCCATCATTATTCTCATTATTCATATGAGTTCTATTATTATCCCATCATTATTCTCATTATTCATATACCATGCAGGGGTTTCTATGAGTTCTTCCTAAGCTTGAGCCACTCCATCGATATGCCCCTGATAATTTCGCTGGGCCTCCCATCTTCCCATGGGAAGCCTCAGCCAGTCTAGGCACAAAAAGACTCGCCCGGTGCCGGGATCATCCCAGGAAGTAATAGATTACCATCTGACTAACAGTTTTCCATGGAAAATCACCATTTTTAATAGGTAAACCATCTATTTCTATGGGCCATGGCTTCCATGGCTATGTTAAATAACCAGAGGGTATTACTATAGTAATTACTTCTTGGTAAGTAAGCAAGTAAGCAAGCAAGTAAGTAAGCAAGTGAGTGAGTGAGTAATGGCAAGTCCCTTAGTAATGGCAAGCCCCTTAGTGAGTGAGTAATAAAGTTACTTATTAGTATATACTATTACTAACTATTACTATTACCATTACTATTACTATTACTTATTGGTATTACTTATTGGTAAATATACTATTACTATTACTATTACTTATTGGTATTACTATTGCTATTACTATTACTATTACTTATTGGTAAATAGTGAGTGAGTAATAAGCCTATAGTTGGCAAGTCCCGTCTCGGGTTGTCCAAGGGATTTTGATCCAAGGAGCCTCACCCCAGAAGATTTGGCGGAGCTGGATTCCGATTGGTGCGCCCCAGGGGGGTAACCTTGGAGTTGTGGCTTTGCTCAAAAAAGGGGGATTCACCAAAAAAACATGTGGCATTATTTGGATAAAATGGGGATATAACAATTTTTGGAGGTTTCAGTTTCGGCATCACCCCCAAATCATCCAGAATTCGAGCATTTTAGTATTGAAACAACCATGGTGACTTGGGGATCCCTGATAAAAGAACCCCGTTGCATGCCAGGCAATTTTTCAAAGTCCAGGTTTCTACGCGGGTGCCCCATGTTCAGACCAGCAATGAGGAAACATGTGGTTTCCATGGGTAGGGCTCAAAACTGAAGACGTTGGCCCATATCTTGATGGTTTATACCACCCTTATCTAATGGTGATTTTGGGGATGGTTTTTGCCTTTACCACATGAGTAAATCTATGTACCCTCTGGTGAACTAACATAGCAATGGAAAATCACCATGTTTGATGGGAAAATCCACTATAAATGGCCATTTTCAATAGCTATGTTAGTTCACCAGAGGGTAAATCTTGTTCATCAACGCCACCATGGGAATGACCAACCAACTGGGGAAATTCTACCCAAGACGTGGCCCGTGTCCATAGCCAGGGTAATATCGTCCATGTGAACTAACATTTGACCCGCACAAAGGTACCAAAGGAGCCAACCGTCAATATATGTATGTAAATATATACATAATATATATATACACATAATATATATATATACATAATATATATATATATACATACATACATATAGATACTCTTACACAGATACACACATACATGTATACATGTACAGTATGGGACAAAAACACACAGTACATGTCGGGACTGCCCGACATTCAATGTTTGAGGTGCGCATGGATGACCTCAAAATGGGGCGCCAAAGTTGTGGAGATTTTTACTGGTGGAAAGGATGATATTTATTGAGATTAATGACAGTTGCCATGATTGTATTGTGAAATATCTATTGATCAATATTTACCCTCTGGTAAACTAACATAACTATGGAAAATCACCATGTTTAATGGGAACATCCACTATAAATCACCATTTTCAATAGCTATGTTAAATTACCAGAGGGTATTGATTATTGATCATGTGAAAGGATGATATTTATTGATCAATATTTATTTAATATAAGCTAATCCATGGGACTTCCCTTGATCGATGGCTTATTTTCACACATGATTGTTCGTAATATCTTCAGTTTTGCTGCTCATTAGAGGGGTTGGTCCGCTCATACCTCTGGGCCCATTACCTGCTTTCAAAATAGGGTGAAACACAAGAAGGTTCCTTGTCTTCATTCCCTATGTATGTATATATAAACATCAAGAAGGGTTTCCCACTGAGTGTGTCATGACTATCTCGCAACCATGGCCTTTTCTTAGTGGTTTGGGGCGTTTTGAACAACCATACATCTTGATCGCCACTAATCAACATGGCGTGAGCATTTTTTAACCTGCAGTCGCTGGTCTTGGTTTCATCCCGCCCACCATAGTTTCTGGGTGGAGTTTAACATGAACGGAGGCAGGGATTACCCTCTGGTAAAATAACTTGTTGACCCTGAAAATAGCCTAGTTTTAATGGAAACTAATCTTCCAACCCCTATCTACCAGGGTCGAACTGTTAATTTACTGGAGGGTATGTGATTCAAAAACACAAGCTAGGTATTGGCGATCTCTGCATTCGCTTTGCTCATGCGTATAAAGCGTAGTCCTAACAGTGCCTGTTTTCGGCAACAAAAAAAGACCCAGATTGGTTCAACCAATAGTTTCCGAATATACAGGACCGGTTGAACACAGAATCCCAACCAAAGTCACTCCAGTTGGTGAAAAAACCAGTTACAGTAAACTTAGCAAATTCCATCACTGTCCATAAGTATTAGATTTTTATATCGCTTTATTACCCTCTGGTAAACTAACATAACTATGGAAAATCACCATTTTTCATGGGTAAATCCACTATAAATGGCAATTTTCAATAGCTATGTTAGTTTACCAGAGGGTAAGTTCCCCTTTTTTCGTCATGTAACTTCGTCCATCAACGAATCAACGACTGCCAGGAGTTCTTCCAGCGACCAATTCAAGCACGACAGCTTTGAATCAGCAGCGCGGTGGAGGTTTTATGAAAGTTTCAGACCACTCCTTCCGACCACCCACCCATGTATGTGTATATACAGATTTGACATATATATATATTATATGATTATATATATATATATCTATATTATACATGCATATATATATTTATATTATATACATGCATATGTATATATATATATACATGCATATTGGTTTGTAGTACGACTATAGTGACTGGAGATTGTTCTTGGTTCTACGCCGCAAATTGGGAATGGCATCCGCAAGTAGCCAGCAGGCTTGGGGATGCCATAGCGGTCATCAGCCCCCCTTGAAATGGTGCATCCAATGGCACTCGGTGCCTTCTTTGGAGAAACGGGCAAAAAAATCCAGAACGTACGCAGGTAACATCAAATCACTGGTTATATATATATATATATGGGATTTGAACCCTTAAACTGTATATACATACATACATACATGCATACATACATACATACATGCATGCATGCATGCATGCATGCATACATGCATACATGCATACATGCATACATGCATACATGCATACATGCATGCCATACATGTATGTATGCATGCATACATGCATACATACATGTATTTATATACATACATATAGATACGTATACATACAATCATTGGGCATTGGAGTGAGACTCAGGTAGTCGACGCGCATGATTATACTTTCGTTGCTCGGCCTTTTACGATGCAAACATGGACAAACCTTGGATGAAATGCCGTGTTCACTGACGTTTGGACCTTGGATTCTACACATCTTATGCCTTTCCAATGTAGGCTTATGAAAAAGTGGCATCCCTCTTGGGGGCATGTGGCCAAAAAGTCACGAAAAATGCACTTTGGGCACTCCCAAAGTGCCATTTGGATTCTTGGTTGGCTTATTTTTCAAAGCCAGTTTTTTTTCGTTTGAGTGGTTTCTCTGAACATTTTAAACTGGTTTTCTTCGCATTTTCCCAGATTTTCCCAGAATTGCCATAGATACCCTCTGGTAATTTAACAGTTAGCTATTGAAAATGACCATTGAAATAGTGGATTTTCCCATTAAACATGGTGATTTTCCATAGCTACGTTAAATTACCAGAGGGTAGGGGTTTTTCATCCCCATTCTCAGACGCCCACAAATCAGTAAGTGACCCATTCGAAAGGATGACCTCCTGCGCAAGAAGTCACCCCGTCTTCCCGTCTTCGATGATTTACCCTCTGGTAAACATACAAAAAACTATGGAAAGATCCACCATTTTCAATGGGAAAATCCACTATTTCTATCACCATTTTCAATAGCAAACTGTTAAACATAACCAGAGGGTATCACAAAGGTCACAAAAGAATTGTAAGAACTGAAAATTTAGCATCTTGACGAAGCTAAAAAAATTGAGGATGCGAAAAAAAAAACAACAGATCGTGATAATTGTGCATTTAGTGATAAAATCTATGCCCTAAGTACTACTGGGTGTGTCTGTGGCCACGGGGATCGACCTAGAAAGATAGACATCAAATTTCATGGGGAAAATGATGATCCGATGATCCCCTATTTTTTTCAGACAAAGCCATATAGAATGAAGCACTTGTTGTGGGGACCGGAAGAAATTCCCCACACCATTCACTCAGGTCAATTTCTATGCGGATTGGTGTCCACATTGCAGGAACACCTGACCGAGTTGGAGGGTGGTCATGCTAGATCACACACTGTCTGGTCGAGCAAGTAAACTTTGGTTTTGAACATTGAACACATCGAACACCCAAAAAACATCCAGATATTCGAATCCCAATGTTACATTGACTATAACCAGTCTGGAAATATATAACACCAATGTTTGGTGTCGTCAATGTTAATGTTTTTCACTGTACCAATATATAACACCAATCATGACTGCTTTTATATCAATGTTTCTCCAGGGTCTCACCGTTCTTTCTTCTTTCCCCCTGATTTGTCACAACAGGACCATCCGTTTGGAAAAACAGGAAGTCATTGTATGACCCTCTGGTAAACTAACATAGCGAAGTGGAAAATCACAATTTTATATAGGTAAACCATGGTAAACCAACGAAGTAAATCACCAATTTTCCAGTTCGCTATGCTAGTTGACCAGAGGGCAACTCTGAATCCCAAACTCAGATCTTGATGCCCAAGTAAAACGAACAAAATTCACTTTGGGATTGATCCGAAAAAATGGGATTGATCCACACATGATGTGGTGATTTCACCCGTCTCGTTGGGATTTTTTGTCTTTTTGAATGTGGTGAAATCTAGGACCGATTTTAAAGCGGAACTGCACTCCCAAGTATATATATATATATACATATAAGATATAAGATATAAGATATAAGATAGATCATGTATATAGGTCCAATATAGGTTCTCTTTTCTTGTTGCAGGGTATCCAAGTTTAGCTTGCGCAACTTCTGAATGAATAGTCCCAGTTGGAAGGGTGACGTCGCCATCAACCAAAACCACCCAATTCCCCCGGTCAACTGTTTCTGTTGGCGAACCTACCATGTTAGTGGGTCAAAACAATATTTCAATTGTTGGCCTATTTTTAATGGCTTAGATAAATTGAATTGTTAGTGGGTTACATCGATAAATTTCTCAACAAAAATCCGTTTCTTCTCAGATTTCTGTCCAGATTTCTTACCTTGTGAAATCGGGAAATCCCAGTCTTTGAAGAGTGAAAAATCCACATCTTCGTAGCTGTTGTAGCTGAATTACATCCCTGGTTGGTGGTTTGGAACAATGATAGTGGTTTCCCAATATAGTGGTTAATAGTGGTGAATAGTGGTTATGAAATATCTGGTTGGTGGTTTGGAAGTTTTCTATTTTTCCATATATTGGGAATGTCATCATCCCAACTGACGAACTCCATCATGTTTCAGAGGGGTAGGGCGAAAAACCACCAGCCAGAGGGTATCCCATATAAATCACCATATAAATCCCAAATTAACCCCCATCAAGAATCACAAAACATTTTTCCATCACTGGTTGTAGCCTTACACGTAAATAGTGCTTCAAGCCCATATAAATCCACTTAAACCCCATTAAATCCCATTATCACTGGTTGTAGCTATTAAATTAGTGGTACATGGAACTTGTTAAATATAGGCTATCACCATATAAATCCCATGAAAAACCCCATGGGAATGCCACGGATCCTGGTGATCCCAGGATGTTTGGGCCTCTCTGGGATCAGCCAGGGACACCCAGATATCCGTTTTCGGCTGACGATTGAAAAAACCCCTGGTGGTTGATGTTTCTAGGGTTAAAAAACCATCAAGCATTTTTGGGGAACAGATTAGGGGATATAGTGAAAAATATAGTTGTTAAATGATGCTTGGTTGATGTTTTTTTTTTTTGAAGGAACTATTTAATAAGGGTTTTAACCATCAAGAATATGGGGATGTAAGTGGATGTAACTGGATGTAACTGATAATTGATGGTTGGTGGATGTTTAGTTCCGGGCTTATACTACCCTTGATATATTGGGGATTATAGAATCCATAAACTGGGAATCCCATTCTTAACCAACCAGTGTATATAATGGAATGACAGAGGATTTGGAACAATGCTCAACGGGGATATGAATGGGATATGAAGGGGAGGATCATCTCATTTGATATGTTGGATATGGCTTTATCTGAAACTAAGGTACTCCTAAACCGACTGCTTGACCATCATTTTCCTTATCATTTGATGGCTATTTAAGGGTATACCGATATACCCTATTCTCACACAGACCCATACAATGGGAAAATGACATAATTTCCATGAATGGGGAAATACTAGCCAACAATAGGGGATATATGATAGAAGATGGAATAGTAACTGTGTAGGATCACCATAGTTATACCCCACATATATATATACACATATATTTATATTTATATTTATATACGCACAAGTGGGACAACCGACCCTTACTGGGGACTTCCGATTTGTGAGATGAGCCCGAAACAAACAACGCGATTTTTCAAAACATGGGATCTCCAAACGACAGGATGAGACCACCAGAACGTTGTGGATCCCTTGGGGATGAGCCTCTGGTTATGACTAACAGTTCGCCATGGTTTTTCGATGGCCCTCATCGAAATAGATGGTTTACTTATTAAAAATGCATGGTGAATCTTTCCATGGCGAACTGTGAATGTCATAACCAGATGGTATATCCTCTGGTAGCTTCTCTTGGTCCAATGCTCTACCTCAGGGATATTGGAAAATTTGTTACCCTCCCTGAGGTTTGAACAAGAACTGAACTCGGAGAAAGCTCCTTGGAAGATTTTGAAGTTGGAAATTTGGTGACCTTTCACCTCCGGCAATTTCCACATGACTGGCTGGGAAATCCCCTAGAAATGGATATAAATGAAAGGTTTTAGTTTTAATGGGAACAGCATCTGTAAATGTTGGATTGTCCATTGCCCTGTTTGATTACCAGAGGCTAATCCCATGTAATCCCCCCAAAAGCGTGTTATATATATTTTTATATCAGTTTTGGGACATTTGACAGACTATTGAAAGGAGTCATACCCAAATCTTGGGTCTTTGATTGGTTTGCTGTGGGATTTCTGAAGATTTTAAAAGTGATACCGTATCGTGACAGCCGGACATTGTGATGGTGATTCCAATGTCGGATTTCTTTTTTTAGTTCTAGGATTGATGAGGGCATCAAGATTTTGGGATGTACATTAAATCAATTGGCTATGTAAGGGCTATTTTTTAGGGGATATATATACCCCCAAAATATGGCCAAACATATGGTACTAACGTACCTCCAATCTGTTGGATCCTGGAATGCAGTGAGGCGGAAGCAACTGGATGATTTTCTTCTACGACCAACCGACCCAACTGGTTTTTTGCCTCATTGTTTACACGTTTTTGGATCAATTTCCTCAAACGAAACGATCCTGGGTGGTAGCTTTGTGGCTTCAATATGTTTCTATGAATTCATTTCAATCACTTTCACTCGTTATTTTCCCTAAGATCGGAGGATGATCTTGTTTGTTTCTCATATTTTTTTGAGGCCCAAGGTTGGGGAGGTGGCCTTGATGAGATTGTTGGATAGATCAGCAAAACAATTTTCAGGGCATCTGTACTTGGAAACCAAAATCATAGGGAAAAATCATAGGAAAATCATGGGACAATCATAGGTTAATGATGGTTAATCATGGTTAATAAATGTTAATAATGGTTAATAATCACTGGTTGGTGGTTTCAAAGATTTGGATGATTTTCCATTTCATATATGGGATGTCATCCTTCCCATTGACAAACTCATATTTTTCAAGATGTTTATCGCACCAGCAACCAGAACAGTATCATCATCCTCAGGTCTATTTTCTTTGTGGCAATGCCCATTTATATTCACCATTGTTCTATTGCAGATATGGGGATATCATTATGCGGATTCGTGTGATGCCATCAACTCACCATAAACAACTTTTTTGTGTCATCGCAACTGGCTTGATACCCATGTTGCTGGGTCTGAGAATTCACAGGAATCCGTTGTGATACCCAAAATGACAGGTTCACCCCATCGGTTTTCCAATGACTTTTTAATACAATACCAATCCAGTGAGAGGATCATGGTCTTTTTTCGCCCCAAAATCCCTCATTTTGTTGGTTTCAAACCGCATGGCCAGGGTCCTTGGGTCCTTGAACCACCATTTCACGCACCGTTTCATCAACATCGGAACCATTCACCCCAATTGAGTCACCAAGCTTTGAAGCAAGTCTTGTTGGTTGAACATATGATGATAGTAATGCGGGTAAAACAATGCCATAAACCACTCATGACTGGGAATGGTAAACATATCACCTATAAAAATGGTGATGACTGGGGGATGGTAAACATGGCATTGTTTTACCCACATTAACAATACTATTAATGATGATAATAGGCAAATGGGGATGGGTCGAAACCTATTACTGTATTACATATTATTACCATAGGACCATATCCACTAACCAGCTACGACTTAGGGTACCATCCGGGACCCAAGGTTTTGACTAATAGTCATATAAGTCATATAAGTCATATAAGTCATATATCATGGAATCTCGATTTGTTCAACCGCCCCATTTTCTGTTTCTGTGAATCCACCTTGTTGCTGGTTCCAACCACCCATTCTTGCTGATCAAAATCCCAATTTGCTGGTGAAATCCCAGTCGGATCCCTATGGATTTCTTGGTGAAATCCCAATCGGAAGTTTGAACCAGTGAACTCTTCCGGATTTTTCCCAGTGAAATCAGCATATTTTCCTTATTTTTCATGGGTCATTAAATGTCACCACTGAACATCACCCAACCATGAGGTATCTCATCTATAATTGCCATTCAAAGGTGATGTCCAGTAGCCCCAAAATGGGACATTTACCAATCCCTGTTTTTGGTCAGTGAACTTCTGGGATTTCCCCGGGGAAATCTCCGAATTTTCCTCATTTTTCCCTCGTGAACCCTGCCGAAGCCGAAGCCGATCCCAAGGATCCGGTGGTAGATGCGGATGGGGTCCGCGCCAATGTCCGCGCCTTGAAAATCAACTGCGTGGATTTTGAGGCCTGGAAGTTGTTTGGTGGATGGTTAGATTAAGTACATTGATATATATAGTGGATACATTGATATATGATATATATATATATATATTATATATAATATATATATATATATATATTATATAATATATATATATATAATATATATATATATATATTATATTATATATTATATATATATTATATATATATTATATATTATATTATATATATCTATATCACATATATATATATAATATTCATATGTAGTGGATTATCTATGAATTCTACTACTTTCTGTGATTTTTGGTGGTTGGTTAGATTAAGTAGTTGATATATGGGCCTTTTTGATGTGAAAACCATATAAAACCATGCGAATTCCCCATTTATGGAACCCCCATATAGTGGATTTAATAAAGTTGCTATATATATATATATATTGCATTATCTATGGTTTATATAGTCGACAATAGTGGATTATCTATGATTATTAGTGGATTTTGGGAAATTCACCGGGGAAATGTTCGTGGATTGTGCTGGCGGGATGTTTCACCCAAAAAGCAACAGATGAAGCAAGAAATGGGGGAGATGTTGCTCATGAATATGTTAAGCCTCCAGTTATCCTCAGGTTTCCCATGATCCGAGAAGTTTACTACATAGCAATTTTTCGCTTGAAGTGATACGACCAAATTTTCATGGCTGAAAAAGCATCCCGTCTTGCCAAGATGCCCAACGCATTTTTTTTCGTGATCAAACTCCGGTCTTTTGCTGACTTCAATCCCTTGGCTTCAAAACCTCAATTTTTGGATCAAACTCCTCTGCTTGGTTCAATTCAAAATACCCTAACTATATGTCATGCTATACAAACATGAATTATATATATATAGATAGATAGATAGATAGATAGATAGATAGAGAGAGAGAGAGAGATAGATAGATAGATAGATAGATAGGTAGATAGATAGGTAGATAGGTAGATAGGTAGATAGGTAGATAGGTAGATAGGTAGATAGATAGATAGGAATTATATTCTAAGATACCTCCTCCATTTTGTTCCCGCCGTTCGGAAAAAAAAAACACAGATCTCTCCAGGAAACGTGCCAGCAACAGAAGGTGCAGGCCTTTCCCACTGTAAGGTGCGCTTCCGAAAAAATGGGGGAAGGTTTTCTGCTAAAACCCAAACTGAGGGATTTTAGGAGAAGATTGGGACTTTTTGGGACTTTTGACTTAAAAGGCAATTATATATCCGCGACAAGCAGCAGACGAAAGGGGATTTAAGAACTATCCCGGGGACATTTTTGCCACAAGCAACATGGGTTTTCAGGTTTTGAAGCATGAAAAATCCCATTAAATCACCATTAAATCACCATTAAAAGCAACAAAAAAAAAAAGCGCAACATGGGTCATGACTTGCCAATGACTTTCAAGGTCGAATTTTTGGGATGTTTTGGACCGCTGGCCGAGCATTTTGAGATGCCCTGTGTTGCGACATGAAAACAGTGGCTGTGGGACACCACTATTGGTTGATTTTTTTTGGTCTGGGCTTACACTATGAGAAATACCCTCTTGTAAACGTTTACATAACTATGGAAAGATCCACCATTTTTAATGGGTAAATCCACTATTTCTATGGTCATTTTCAATAGCTATGTTAGTTTACCAGAGGGTATATCATAACCCATCATAGGAATCTCCATGAATCGACCAGAAAAAAATGGAATGATAGAAGGTTTTGAACATTGCTCACATATTTTCTAAATGTTTTTTTTTGCATTTCTGTGAGAGTTGTATGGAGATCCGGTTTACTCAAGCAATCAAGAAGCACAAGGGACAAACCGAGAAACCTGACTTAGCCTAGTTACACACGGCGTTTTGCCATCATGTTCTTAATGGGAGGAACCAAGATGTATATTCCCTGACTGGTTGCAGGCTATATCGACGCGGGAGCGCTGGCAAAAATTGGGCCTGGAACCAAGAGCTTTCTGTGAGAGAGCTGAATATCGCCACCTTGCTAATCCCTTTCCCCTACTTAGGAGGTGCAGTTGGGGTGGACAAAGATGGTTTCCATGGTGATCCCCTTTATAATTGGATCGTGGCTCCAAGATTGGAATTTAAGATGCTAAATGGGTTGATAGGATGTTATATAGTCCTTTAACAAGGTCTTCCGTTTGCTCCATGTTTGCGGTGAGCAACCCAAAGAATCGAAGAGTAGAATCCGATTCTAAAAAATAACGATCATAATTTAATTTAGGTGGTTATAATCAACTATAATCAGTAGATCTGATTCCTATCTTTGGGTTTACCAAGAAATCAGTTGATCCAAAGGGCGGCAGAACCAAGGCTGATTTCAGAGGTCAACGCAGTGGCGAGGTTGGACATGGGGCAAATCCTGAATGGTCGGGGAAGCCAGCAAAAGATAGTGACACAAATCCTATCCGAAGCTAAGAAATAATGAGAAATCACGTTTCTTTTTTCTGAATCTTTTTTGGGATTGCTATAGTGCCAAACCCCACTCATTTTCTGTGGATTTGGTCTGATTCTGCATGTTGACTCACTTCAAACGCGGTGTATTTGGGGCTATAGGTGGATAATTTTCCCCAGCATTTCATGATAATTTTTGATCACATCAGTCGGATCATCGGCAGAGAAGGGAGGCGTCACAAAGTGTCCTCCGCTCAAAATGATCAGCTGACATTAGAGTGTGAATTACAGGGTTTCTCAAAACAGTTTGAGATGTTCAAGACCCAGAAACCTCTGGGTTTGCCCCAAAAAATAGGCAACCCCGGACTCCAGTACCTTGGGGAGCACACGGAAGCGACCGCACGAGGCACTCTTGGCGTTTGCCAAAGAAGAGGTGAAGAAGCGGCACATTCACACAGGTGCCTCCGGAAGAAGATGGCAATATGGTATGACATTGGTATATAAATGGGGAATGTATATGGGGGTTTCCATAAATGGAGCTCCAATAGCTGGATGGTTTATAATGGAAAATCCATCTATCAATGGACCCCCATGACTTAGAAAATCCCCACCAAGATGACTAAGGGCCACAGATGGGGTAGACATGGACCCACAAGTGTCTCGAAGCCCGAAATTCCCGAAGTCAAGAATTGAGTTTCTCATCGGATACGGCTATCCTGGAATCATTTGGTTGGCAAATGTTGGGTGGGACCAAACTCCATCTTTTAATTTACGCTAGTTGCGGTGCAACCTCACTAGAATGATGTGTTTTACCGGTCAGGATCGCAATCAGTTGCCTTCCGCCAAGTCAGGAAATTGCTACATTGTTACATTTTAACCATTTTTTATTCGTTAAGTATCGGTTGTACAAGCAACAGCCATTAGAAAACAATGGATTATTCAACTTTTTTAATGTGATGGAGGCCCATGGCTTCAATACTCCAAATGCTGTTTCCGCTCAAGTCAAACTTAGTTTCCCCCTTTTCAGTCAGAATGGCGAAACATCCCAAGAATGACAAGCATTGTTTGTTGGTCTACTGAGGGTCGCTCCAACCCAGTTTGGTCGAAATCCAAACTCTCGGTCTCTTGGTGGAGCGACCACCATCCTTCATTTGTTGATTGGCACCCCACCGTTGTCGCTAACACGTCCCGTCCATTGCCATCTGGAAATCACTTGGCACTCATGAAAATTGCCTTTGTTTACCCGGCCTGGTAATTGAACAGTTTGCTATTTTTAGTGGTTTTATATGGTTTTATGGGAAAAACATGGGAATATATGGGGATACCCTCTGGTAATTTAACAGTTTGCGAACTGGAACATGGCCTTTTTGAAATAGTTGGTTTACCGATGAAAAATGGTGATTTTCCATAGTTATGTTAGTTTACCAGATGGTACCCAGTAATCAAACATGGTAATGGACATTTCCCCAACTCGTTGACGTCCTCGGACACCTCCATATGATTGATTTCGGAGCCTTGTTTGGTGACACCGGAGGATAGAGGCACAGGTTGAAATCCTACATGACACAAATGAAGCACATGCTGTAGGTGCGCACTATCACGATGTCTTCGCAGAGAGTTGTCGCATCTCTGCATCTTGGTTATGAGACCGAAACGTGGCTGGATTTTCACCTCGATTCAAGGTGTGACCTTTTTTTTAGGGGGCCACATTCAGCAGCAAAATCGACTTCGGGACAGGGTTGCATGTTGAATTTTAGGTGCGTAACTATTCACAACTTTAATTTTGACCAAGTAACGCCGGAGTGCAGTCCCTGAGAAAGTGACCTTCTGTTTCTCTTTGTGAATGGCAATAGAAACAGGAAGGCTTCTTCTGGCGGCCATGGGCCATTTTTTTGTGGGGACCGGTCGGACCAGCCCCATGAAGCCACGACAGACCCCTTGGTGGTCACTGGGTCCACCGACGGCCCACTTCTCAGGGCTTGGTCGAAGTAGCGCGAGTTCCGGGGACGCTGCACTTTCAGGCCGGCTGTTCATGTGAAGCTGCAGTCTGAACGATTGCTCAAAAAGTCAGTTTTTTTTTTTGGGGTAACTCATATTCAATTGGTTTCAAATGGTGCTTAACATGTTGGTTTTGGATAGTATTGAATAGTTAGTGGTGCTCACAATGATTATTTTGCTGTACTAATGTTTTTTTCCATTCAAGTTGTGATTCTCGATAGTTTTGAGGTACCAAATTGAGAATTGAAACTTGAAATTGGGATGGTGGGGGTCATTTAGGCAGCACTGTTTGGGGGACACCAGGGGATTTGACCAAGAAACAACCAGGATTTATTCCGTAAGGATTTGTCAGCTTCACTGACCGAAAATCTGGATCCATGTTTCGGAACGTCTCATGCTTCCCAAAGCATGGATGATTCTCGCAGCGAACTAAACCTCCATTTTTCGAACGACCTTTGGAGAGCCATTTTTTGGCGACCAAGCTGTCCCTGGGTCAGATTTCGATCATATTGCGTTGGAGGGTGGGGAGTATTTTCAGATATTTTCAGCACAAAAAAAACTTTTTGCGGACTTGCATAACAACAAAGAGCCCATAAAAATACGATGATTCTTCAGAACCAATAGGATTTTACAACAGGATTCACTCCGAGGTAACATGACCTTTTTTAATCACCGGGACATGTAGAGAACCTGTACCGTATTTACTCATGGATTTGAACTATTTCCAGCTTAGACCACTAGAGGATTAATTACTCCAAACTGGGGTATGCCACTATAACCCATTTTTTTTAAAACAATTGAGGAGTCACAAAGCCATGTGCCCATGGTTTTTCACATCGAAATGTTGCGGCTGACCGAGTTCCGCAAACCATTGGTGGAACATAACACCATATAGATTTGATGCAAAAAAATCATCAGGTGAGGAAACACAGTATCAAATCTATGGTTTTTATCAACATACTATTTCATAAGATTTGGAATTTATGGCCAGAGCTTGCGATTCTCAGATTTTCTGATTAGAAATTCGAATCGTGTAACCAACCAAAACCAAGCGGTGAACAAGAAACACCTGGGATTTTGGCCTCTCATTTGGTGGCCAAAATCCCACCAAATGCATATCTTCCCAGCAGTCAGTTGCCTCAAAAAAACCAGCCCGATGAAATTTTCGTTGGCCAAATTTTGATGGTAAATTCCCATAGTTTGATGGTTAAGTCCCCAATTTGTTGTGGTTATACAGTTATACAACACCCTCCGAGCCACATTCATTCTTCTTGGTTGGTTAAGTCTCCAAACATTGATTGAAACGATGTGGCTTTCTATCCTCAATTTTCCATCCTCAGTTTTTCTGCCCCGATTTATTTTACTACGACCCAAAACACGACAAGGCAGTGCACAATGCTGAACGAACCTTGAACTTGGCCTATACCAATGTTGGGAAGCTCGGGTCTGTCGCCTAGGGGTCTGTTTGAAAATGGGGCTATACCACATTTTTTTGAAAGATGGGCTTTTTATGGATCCATTTTTGATGGGGATATCTTATGGGCAAATGGGATTAGTAACCAACCATACAATTTTTCAGGTTACCCTCTGGTAAACTAACATAACTATGGAAAATCACCACTTTTAATGGGAAAACTCACCATAACTGGCCATTTTCAATAGCTATGTTAAATTACCAGAGGGTAATTGTGAAAACCAGGATTACAACCATCAAGCTGGGGAGTTCCCCTACCTTCGGACGATTCGCCCAGATTCAGCCTCAGAGTGGGGTGCGAAATATGGAGGTTTGGACTAGCCGACACCACTTGCGGGTGATTTTTTCCACCAAAGCCTCTGGTTGGTTGGAGGTCCTATATAAGCTTTGAGACCAAAATTGGGGTGACATGAGGATTAGAAGAAGAAGTCCAGATCTTGAGGCACTTAGCCTCTGGTAATTTCTAACACTTTGCGAAGTGGACAATCACCATCTTTAAGTTCGGTAAATCAACGAACGAAATGGGTCATTTTCAATAGCAATCTTACATCCCATGATACCCTCTGGTAAACTAACATAGCTATTGAAAATGGCCATGATGGCCATGGCTTCAAGAGCAAACTGTTACAAATTACCAGAGGGTAAGTGCCAGGAATTTGGGGACATCCAACATGGCAATGGATTTTCCGCCGAGTTATCGATGATGTTCTCAGTTATTAAAAAAAGTTGTTTTTACTTCCATTGACTATATTATAGATAAAGCTGTTGTATCATATAATATAATATATGATATAATATATAATATATAATATATATATAATATATATATAATATATATAATATATATATAATATATATATAATATATATATAATATATATATATATATAATATATATATATATATATATATTAATATACGTTCCGTTAAATTATATTCCCGTTTACATAGCATGTTGCTCACATGTAAATCCCGAGAAATATGGGTCATGAATAGTATCAGGTCCAGATCTAGACATTTCAATGGCGACTTGACCGCTGTGTCAATCCAGTTTTGAGGCTCCGATACTCTGCCATTTCAAATGTGATCGAACTTGGGTAGATTACCCCTCTTGGGGAATGGTTATCAATATATCAACAAGAGTCCATTGCAAGGAAATCCAAACAATAACAATAGTAAAAAACTGACCTATATAAGACCATCTACCATGTAACTTATGGGTGGCACATAAAGGATTCAATGGTGATTGAGAAATGGAGAGCCGTGACAATATCAAGACTGTGTCAACTGGCACGACCAAACGGTCCCTTCAGCTTGATGATATATTATCATTATTATCAGTACATTGTGATAGCAAAAAATCATGATAACTTATCACCATATAATCATTATATTATCATGATAATTATCTTCATAATGATTATCATGATAAAAAACATTCCACTATGATGAGTATTATCATTATAATCTATTACTTTAATAATGGATATTAGTAGACTGCCCTTTATACAGTCAGTACCCCCTGGTTATTTAACATAGCTATGGACAATGGCATTTACAGATGATTTTCCCATTAAAACCTCCATTTACAATGGATTTTCCATGGCTATGTTAGTCATAACCAGATGGTAAATACCCTCTGGTAAACTAACATAGCTATGGAAAATCACCAATTTTAATGGGAAAACTCACTATAAATGGCCATTTTCAATAGCAAACTGTTAAATTACCAGAGGGTATTATCCATTATATCCCCTATAAATCTCTATAAATCCCCATAAATCATCATAAATCCCCATTATTAGGAGGGTAATCCCCCATGTTTCATGGTTAAACCAGAGGGTAAATATCTTCATTTTTCTCCTCCTCCATCTCCCCTGGCATGGCCTCTCCGTGAATCCAACAGCGTGAAGCCAAGGTGTCGCACACGGTGCACTCCTTCGTCTTTGGCAGCAACAACGTGTCTTGGCCCGTTCAGCACGGTGGTTGTTGGGACCTTTAGGCCCAAAAAAAAATAGGGAAACTATCTGGTGTCTGTTTTGTTGATTAATGGTGGATTAATGGGATATAATTCCAATACCCTCTGGGAATTTAACAGTTTGCTATTGACAATGACCATTTATAATGGATTTTCCCATTGAAAATGGTGATTTTCCATAGCTATGTTAGTTTATTGGAGGGTATCATGGTTATTCAAAAACCTGCTGTTTCTAGTTATAGTTATAATGGTTCTTCATATCATGGTTCTTGTTAATAGTTATCATGGTTGAAATCCTGCTGTTTCTCTATTGGACGTCCGGTGGCTGCACTCACCGTCCGAAAAGAGCCGTCGGCAGAAGATTTTGGACCGGAACAAGATCGTCATAGGCAAAACAATGAAAAAGCGACTGTTTAAATTCATGGCTGGTTGGTGGTGACTGGAACATGGCTATGGAAAATGGCTATGTGGAATAGCTATAGAAGGTATCCATTAATGGTAACATCTACCACTGGTTGGTGCTTTGGAACCATGGAATTTTGAATGACTTTCCATTCAGTTGGGAATGGAACATCATCCCAACATCCCAACATCCGTTTGGCTTGTCATTGACAAAGGCAACTATGCCAAAATAGTGGGTAACACAATTCATCCAACTATCTATCAACTTATTTATTTTATTTTCATCTATGTTGGAATAGTGGGTAAAACTATGAAATAAGGTAAACATTTCATCTTATTTCATCCAACTATGAGCTTAATGTGGGTAAAACAATGCCATAAACCAGCCATGACTGAATGGTAACCATACCACCTATTAAAATGGTAATTTTTTGGGATGGTTTATTATTCTTTTACCCACACTAGTGAAGTATGAACATTTACCCAGACCGATGCAAAAAAGACCAGTCTTTCCCGCAGTTTTTCGGGGTATGCTGTGCACACTTTCATCCGAAGCGTTGATGTGTGGGATTTCTTCTGAAGTGCTGATCGGTGTCCCCCCCCAAAAATAGTTACACGAAGATGCTCTTCTCAGTAGATTTTGTTTGTTGTAACAACTTGTAATCACATTCTTTCTGGAGTGCTGATCCGTGGAAGCCCAGGGAAAACAAGACCCCTACCCACAGCATCTGGGGAATTATCTGAAGAATCATCCGTGCGAGTCATAGCTTGATCAGTTTGATCTATTTCATTTCATGTCATTTCATTTCTTGGTTAAGGTTGCTGCTAGAATCAACGGATTATCATGGGTTATCGTGGATTATTATGGGTATGGATCAATACCTATTAATACCATTTTTAGGGGGATGAACATCCATTTACCAGCTATTTTGAGGTTCACCAGGGGTACAAGGTTTTGACACACTGCCTTATGGATAATGATAATGGATACATTTGGATATACCCTCCCGTAATCAAAGATGGCAATGGAACATCTCCCATTTCAATCCGATGTTTTTTGCAGCCTTACACCTCCATTAACAGATGTTTTTTTCCGCATTTTTCCATTGAAACCTCCATTTGTTTGATGATTTTCCTAGCTCTAAACCTCCATGAAGGAGGATTTTCAAGCCACCTTTGATCTCCCAGGCCGGGCCCCTGCATGTGAACATAGCGAATCTTTGGTCGTGCGCTGGCTAAACATGCGAAGTTGACCTAAGGTTTGGATTGAACAAACATTGGGGGTTTCAACAAACATATGGATGACATCAACAGAAATGTGTATGAAAGCAGAAAAAAACATTGTTGATTTTTTGAACCACTAGAAATCAATCAAGAAAAGGGATAGGGGCAACCAAATATCAGGACGGAGTCATCAAAAACGATGAGTCAGATTGTGAATAAGACTCCAGCAATTCTATGGCAGGAAATCGTGAGAAAACTCGACAAACTTTTGGGGCTTCTTTTCTGTTTGCCACCATTGAATTTCAGGCATAGAATCCGAAATCTAAGATGACATGAAACATACCGAATCCGATCGGCTGCATTGGCTGTGAGTTGGTATCCCTACATTCGACTTTCACTGGGTTTGCTGAAGGGAACATCCACAGGAAAATTGTTTAGCATAATATCTGGGTAAACTATAACGACCTCACTACGACCTCACTGGGAATCATGGTTAGTAAGGGGAATCATCCCCAAATGGCCTTAATTCAGGTTGGTGAAATATTATAATTTACCCAGATATCATAGGTGGTTCCTGTAACATGTTTTCTACAAGCCTCCTGCACTCCCCGAACGAAATGGTGAATTTTCCAGCCATGTTGGAACCAGAGGGTAATTACAGCCCAGCAAGCCCGAACAAAAGAGCCATCCTGTGGATCGTTGTGAAATCCGAATCACGAGTTGGTAGATGGTTGTTTATCCCCTTATCATCCCATAAAAGTTACATATGATCTACATATATATATATATATATATGTATATACACATTGTTTTTGATATATATATATATATGTATATATAAATATGTATCAAAATAATATATATATATATATATATATCAAAATAAT